>Ga0209611_10011860_pt1 | contig 12413 bp, 11 predicted proteins | sample S1TSphgellanicum_3_FD_187693 | JGI IMG/M metagenome (GOLD analysis project Ga0209611, IMG submission 187693) | Host-associated microbial communities from peat moss isolated from Minnesota, USA - S1T2_Fc - Sphagnum magellanicum MG (SPAdes) (version 2) | ecosystem: Host-associated > Plants > Peat...
ACTACTGGCTAGCAACAGACCCCACAACAAAGACTAGACAAAGAAACAAAGAAAGACAGAAAGGGAAAAGAACAGGGAAGGACTAAGAACAAGTGGGCTTACAGGAAGCTCCCCACTTACATGACCCAAAGCAAAATCATTCTGAAAATGCCAAAAGCGGAAATTCCAAACAGGAATTTTTCTTTAAGAACCAACCCTGTACTTGAAAATGATCCAACTATGTAGAAGATAAGCACAGGAACTAAGGGCTGATCCTTGATAGAGGAAAGAAAGTCAATATGCAACATGCAGTACACATCAGTTTGGGGAGCTTGCCAGGGATGGTGAAGTAGTACCCTGCAAGCACCACTGCCATCCCAACCACCACCTTTGGCAGCTGGTCCCGCACTAATGTTGCAAGACCAGAAAACACTGTAGAAGGTGCAAATTCTGCCTCATCGCCTGATGAAAAATAGGAGGCTGAGAAGAATCGGGATGACTTCTTGGTTGAAGACTTTGCAACTGTGGGCTCTTTTACAGGGGACTCTGATTTTTTGGGCTGTCCTGCAGATTTTGCCTTCTCGGCCTCAACTTCTTTACTGTTAATGTCCCCTCTCTTGTTAGCTTCTTCCTTGGGATGCTTGTCCACTACTGCAGATGTCTCTACAGAGTTCAGAGAAGCAGATGAGGTTGCTGTTCTTAAGTCTTTGTCCACCACCTCCCCTGATACCACTGCATGCTGTACAGAGGAAATGCACTTGTGGTCAATAATTATGCACCTGAAACCATACAGTTGCTTGGTACTGCAAACATTATGCAGACAAAGTATTTGGTACTCTGAGATCTCTCAGTTACACTATAATCACATCCATAGAATACATTTAACTGATTCAGCAATAATCCTCCTTTAAATTCTAGATGCTGAACCTCTTGGGATTCATCACAAGTTCACATGAAATACAACGGACCTGCTTGTCTTGCTTTCCTCGGCCCCAGCTCAAATTCATTGATATACTGATATGAGTAAGTTACACACACTACAGCTTGACACTGCAACATGCAGTAACATTGTGCTGCAAAGTCGTATGCAAACATGCTGTTTGTTCTCAGTCCTGAAATTGTAGAACATGACCATCCTCTTGTGTTGTTTCACCTACCTTCTCCAGTGCTTCTGGTGAAACAACTCCCAGCCCTCCCTCTCCGCCCTGCTTGACCTTCTGGAGAATTATGTAGTCATCTGTCTCCAGCAAAGGCCCGTTGGCTGTCTTGGACACCTGCTGTAGGAGGTCCTCAGAGATGTCAACTTGTAAAACTGCGGCATCTGCTTGAGAAGTACTTTCTGCCAATGTCTCTGCCTTCTGAAGGGCAATTTCAGTATCACTAACACGTTCAGCTGCTTTGACCTCCATAGCAACAGCTTCTTCTGCCCGCAACATAGCAGAAGCTACATCCTCATCTGCTGCTGCTGCTGCATCCTTCACCAACTGGGCAGCCTCACTCAGTTGCATTGCCTTCTTCTGCAATTCCAACTTTTCTGTCTGGATTTGGGCAAGCTCTGCTTCTAACCTGGTGATAGCCAATTCACTTGCCTTCAACTCTGCTTTAGCTATTTCCAGCTGTCCCTCCTCCTCTGCCAGTGTCTTCCTCCCATCCATGTCTTCCAATGTGTCCATTGTCTGTTCTGTCTCTTCAGCATCACTAGGATTGGAAGACACTTCCGTTCTCTCATCAACTGCTTTCTCTAACTCTATGTTTGCAGCTGCCATTGAACTCTCCTCTGCAGCAACAACCCCTGCTTCACATTTATGGTCATCCAAATCTATGCTTTTGTCTTCAGACACAGAAGCTGAGCCATTGTTCTCAATTTTAAGCTTCAGTCCAGTGGCTTCCAATGCCTTCTCTGCCCTTTTCACATTTTCCTCTGCTGCGGCAAAGGCAGCTCTGGCAGCTGCCACACTTTCTCCTGCAGCTAATTCCTTGGCAAGAATGTACTCAATCTGAGCAATTGCAGCATCTGCAGCTTGCTCTGCATCTGCAACCTGATCCCGCAATGCGAGAGCCTTCTCTGCCACATTCTGAGTTTCTTCTTCAATCCTCGTACTATTGGCACGCGCTGTCTCAAGATCCTCAATTGCCACTCTCAGCATCTCCCTCAAATTAGGAACTGGAGACTCGTCTACTTTTCCTGCCCCCTCCTCTTTCATATTACCTGCATTATTATGTGTAGCAAATAGAAAGTCACAAAATGGTAGATAAATTAAAGATCAGAACTCTCACTACTCCTCAAGATTGCACCACAGTACAAATGAGCTTTAAGGTGAAGAGAACCAGCAGCACTCATCAAACCCTAATACTGAGATGTGAGTTATTAGTCCAATAAAGAAGACCCATCATCAAATGTCAGTCATTATAACTGCTGCTCACAGATTGCCAGGAGCTTGTTATCACCACCTCAGAGACAAAAACCTTGCAGATTGGTTTGTTAATAAGAGTTTTGACAAACTGGGAATGAAGAGACAAAATCTGAATGTCAGTTTTCCAACTTTCTTCAGCCTGAAAATGATGGAATCTAGTCTGAAAAAAAACCTCAGAAGGGAATGGAAGGATGGAAACAATTGAAGGAAATGGCAAAAGAAATGGGTGCAAAAAAAGGGCGCAAATACATGTATCTTCCCACCAGAACTCATAATCAAAGAAGGCAACTGCTAAATACATAAATGCCAAGTTTTTTTTCCAACTCCTGCAGATATTTTCTCTTCCACAAAAATCATCCTGTGGGTAGTACCTAGAACAGAGGATTTTCTTGAAAACCCTCGGTACCATGCATGATCACCAGATGGCTGCTCACCTCTATCATCAACGCCTTCAATTCCCCCAAAGCTCTCTGATGATTCCCCTGATCCTCCTGCGTTGCTGTTCTCTGCAGCCTCAATACCACTACCGTCACTTCCAAATGCTGACGCCCTCTCATTTTCGCACATGAGTACCAATTTTGATGATCTTCTTCTTCTTCCTGCCGTTTGTCCCCTGCTGCTGCTGCTGCTGCTGAAGTCGTCTTCTGCTGCTGCTGCTCCGGAAAAGCTTTGACCTAAACCACAGACAATAATTTTCTTCTTCTTCCTGCTGTCCCTCCATGCATCTCGAAACCTGTGTTGTTGTATTGTTGTGCTCCTTCCTGCTACAATCAGTTTGTCCTTGAACAACCGCAATGCTGCCTTGGTAGAAGAACTACAACAACAACTGCAGCACCGCCGTTTGGACAAGGAACAACGCACGAGCCGAGGCTGGTTGACACACGATAAGAACTGGAAAGACGGTTGCAAATGAGAGAAGGAGTGAGGAGTCAAGTGCAGCATAATGAGTTCACCCATGTTTGTTGGGGGATTTGTATAAGGTATTTGTGGAGTGGTCTGAAGAAGATCTGTTTCTTTCCCGGGCGGTATCAGCTAGCTAACTTCTCCCACATGGCCTTGTCATGCCTCCACAAAATAACACAAACTTCCCGCACCTTCTTTTTACGAAAACAACAACAAAATTCTTCTTCGGCATCCTTTCCAAAGTTCTCGCACCACCTTCTTACGACAACAACAAAATTCGTCTTTTTCTCTTTCTTCTTTATTTTTATTTTTTTTCTCTCTTTCTTTCTCTGTGTCTCTCAATCTCAAGTGGCACTCCTCTTCTTCATGTGAATCATATCCAGAAGGACGGAAGATCCGCGCGACAGCAATGGAAACGGAAAGAGAGGAGAGAGACAGAAGAGCGAGTGCGGAACAAGACAACAAAACTTGCGGACGTCGAGAGTCGAAAGGTAGCGAGCTTTGGACGAGCAGGCAACGACAGAAAAACCAGCAAAAACGGACGAACAGAGGACGAAATAGTTCTCAAATGGACGGACAGAACGCGACAAGAAAAACCAAATGGACGAACAGCACATGAAAACAGTTCCAAATGGATGAACAGAACGCGACAACATAGACAAAATGGACGAATAACACACGAAAACAGTTCTACATGGACGAACAGAATACGACGACAAAGACAAAATGGATGATTAGCATATGAAAATAGTTGCAAATGGACGAACAGAGAGCGCGACAACAAATACCAAATGGATGATTAGCACATGAAAACAGTTGCAAATGGACGAACAAAAGGCGACATCAGTTCCAAGATGGATGAACAAAACATGCCAAATGAATGAACAGAACGAGACAACAGCACCAAACCAACGAACCGAAACCCCAAATCAATACCAAGTGGACAAACAGAACAGACGAAAACAGTAGTAATGAATGGATGAACAGAATGAGAAGACAATTCTACCAAGTGGACGAACAGAATGTGACAACAATACCAGATGGAACAAATACAACAGGAAAACAGTTCCAAATGGACGAACAGAAGGTGAAAACAGTTCCAAAATGGATGAACAGAACACATCAACAATAGTATCAAATGGGTTTACTTGTGAGTCACTTCTTTGCACCTTCTCCTTGAGTGCAACTAGTGTAGCCTGTGTCCAAGTGTGAACACATTGAGGGTTCTGAAACTGATTTTTTCCTTCCAAACCCAATTTTTTTGGTAATTTGTTTGAATTTCCAGCAAACAAAATCAGCTCAAAATTCAATATCTTCCACACTTTAGCTCGGAAAATTGTGAAATAAACTCTATTAAATCTCACTCGCCGAGGGCTTTCCAATAACACCAAGAAGGCCCCCCAAATTCACAAACTACAAAGCTTCGTAGGTAAATATCCCTCATTTTTCTAGGATGGATATTCATGGATATATAATGTAAGGTCATGACCGAAGAACCAGGCACCCATAAAAAGGAAGTGCTTGCACAACCACCTCGGGCAGGCACGTACTTCATGAATGCCTTGCTTCAAGCATGTTACCTGATTCAAAGTACAAGCAAAATTATTATTATTATTATTATTATTATTTTCATCTTGATATTTGATGGGTATTCAATGGGTATCATAAGAGAAACATTAAAAAAAAAAGTGAAATGCTAACTCAATAGGGTTTATTTTGATTTTGGGATACTTACTTACTTACAACTAGTGGTACCCGTGACCTTCGGACACCTATGGCTACGCCACTCCAGCCACCCCGAACGTGCAGTGGTCCCGACTGACGTTGTGCGGGTATCAGAACCAACCGCGTGTACCCTCGGGTTATCAGTCTGGGTATTTTCTCCCTTACCCGATGTGAGAAAACCCAAAACCCTAGTTCTGACATTTTGAACCTTGGTTCCCGAAAGTTTTGGAAAAATTTCCAAAAACACGTTCCTTTATATAACCGTCGGTCAAGCAACGCTTTTGGCACCTTGATTTTGGAGTCCGTTGTGTAGTAGTAATCTGTCGATTAAGATGTCAGTCGACGTTTCGGATCCCGACGCGTGGTTAGTTAGTCACCCCAGGTATCCGTATCTTTCCTTTTACCTAATAATGACTCTACAGGAAAAGTCGCAATTTGGGACCTGGAAATTTACCAAAAGGTTGAGCCGTAGTCAGTTTTAATTGGGACCTGGGAAATTTACCAAAAGGATAAGCCGTAGTTAGTTTTAATTGGCACTTGGAAATGTACCAAAAGGAAAAGCCACAGTCAGTTTTAATTGGCACCTGGAAATTTCACAGCAGTTACAGACAACCCCGGTAGCCCGCTGCTTCACCAGCCTCTCCCTCCCCCACCCCCCAAAACCCCCATCAGACAGATGGACGGACTAAGTGAATTAATATATATGATGATTTAACATCATTAAGTGGGCCAAACAGTACCCGGGCTAGAACTTAATTGACGTTAAGTTTGATGAAGCAATTTAGATCTAACCGTCTAACATTGTACTAAGAATCTAGCAAGGATGCCTTGCTGCTGACAGCTCAGCAATTCAGCCAAAGGTGTGATGGCAGTTAGTGACAATGAACCTCTAAACCTCTCTCGAACACTTTGATAAGCAGGGCAAACCAACAAGAAGCAAGATGTTTTTGTTGTTTTGAGTGTAATTTCTTTTTGGGGGCCAATTAACCTAGATTTCGAATAGTTGGTGCTTTAGGTATTTAACAAATGTTGAGGTTGGGTAGCTTCACCATGAAGTTGGTGAAGTTTTTGAATTTCATGAGTGAACAAGGGGTTTTTTAATTTTTTTCCCCCCTTTGCGAACCTCAAAGAAATAGGAAGGGAGTGAGGAAAAGTGGTAACATCATGAAGGGGGAAGCTTTGAGAGACAAGGGGAGCTACAAAGGAGAATTGTTGTTGTGAAGGAGGAGGGAGGAAGGCAAACATGGTGGCTATGGAGGAAAGAAAAAAAAAAAAAAATTAGGCAAAAGGAAGCAAGTTGTCAAATAGGGGAGAAAGAAAAAGACACAAAGAGACAAAGTGCTTTGTGGAGAATAGGAAGGAGAAGAATGGAACAAAATTGGTCCTTTTGCAAAGGAGATCTTGTTTTGCATTGGAGAACTTGATTCAATTGAAAATAATAGGTTGTTTAGTGATAATTTTATTTTAGAGACTTGTGAACAATGAAGAATAGAGGATTGGTGTGCAAATAGGAACTAGGTCGCTCGTGTTGGTTATTGACAAAATGGTGAACTTTTTGTATGCTTAGCTTTAGTTCAACCCTTTGGTGAACATCTAACCTAGGAGGAAAGAACATAAGTGTTAGAAAGGAAAGAAAGGAAATTGTGAGAGGGTGCATATTTGGAGTTCTTGTTGACTCGCTTCATATTTGTTTATATTCAATTGGTTAATAAGGGAAGGTCATGCAATAGAGCACTATGAGATTAAACAATTGTAGTGCATAGGGAGTGATGGCAACATCATCACTATATAAAGAATGGAGATTGAAACTACCCCATCCTAAAGCATTAAGATAAAAGATTCATAATATAAACCCATTGGATTAATTTTAAAGGGAAGAGAATGAACCTCATAATGCTTAATAGATAATTGGCCTTCGAAATTTGATTGTGTTTATAATATATATTTAATACGTGTTTTTATGGTACTCTTCAAATGTTTCAATTGATGTAAACATCTTATGTGCAAAGGACATGGTTTCTAATACGAACAAAATAACTTTGGAATGTTTTTCAAGAATCCAACAAATATGGTAGAAAGTTTAACATGAAACACAATGACCAAAGAATGGTTCTTTTGACCTCTGTAGAAAAAGAAGAAATGGGTAGGAAATTTTTGGGCACAAAATTTAACATAAAAGCCAACAATAAAAGATTTTTTTTTCTTTTTTTAAATTTATTTTGGACTTATGTAAAAAAAGAAAAAAATGTGTTGGCAACTTTTTGGGTATAAATTTTAATACAAGTACAATGGTTTGAGTGGATGGTTTTGTGGCCTTTTCTTTTTTCTTTTGGTTATCATTGGAAAGCACCCTTTTTTTTCAAAAAAAGGAAGTGAACAATTGGTGTCATTCATGTTACCTAGGTGTAGAATAATCATTCCAAGGAATTTTCCTAATGTATTTGGAGGGTGTATTGTATTTTTGAATATTTCAAGAGTAGGGAACTTACACTTACTCCTTGAGAATGGGAAGGATTTACTAACACAAGTAGTCATAAAACACCAACTAAAAGTTCTAATGTATATGGATGGCCTACTATTAAGTGATGTTTTCCTCCACAAGAGACAAGGCATTCTAAAAACAATAACAACACCCTTTCTAATGTGTATTTCACTTTTCAAAACGCCCAACCTTTTTTTCATTTTTTTCCACTATGATACCCAACATATCCACCAAGTACCATAGGAATAAATAAATAAAAATTCCTATGATACCCAAAATATCCACCAATTATCATAGGAAAAAACATTTTTTTGCCCAATGTATTAAGTAGGGTAACACCCTTGAAAAGGGGCATCCACCTCAAGCAAACACTTGTTTTAATAATGTCACATTTTAAAGGCATTTACCTTGCAAATAACACACTTGAACAAATACCGTAGTGCATTTGGGGAGCACCTTCTATACCTATGAATATCCTTCTTAAAAAAGGGATAAATATTCCACTTATACCTTGCAAGTGAAAATATAAATGTAAGATATATTGTGCCATTGTTAAGGAATGGAAATAAAAACCTTTGTCATATGTTCAAATTCATGATAACCTTTGTTTCATGTTCTTCCCTTTTGTTGTATGTTTAGGTTCATGATAACTTTCATTTCATGTTTTATGATGAATAGAGCCCATGACTTTGGGACATTACCAAATTTTGGGCCAAACCCAATTACCACTCATCCTAGCTCCTTTGCTTTGGGAATTCTCCCACCTAAAAGCTTTACCCTACATAGAATAATATCCCTCTCACTTTAAGGAGTCAATGTGAGAATCCTCCCCTTTTTGCATCTCATGATTTAGGTTCATAATAATGTTCATCACATATTTTATTGTGGATAAAATACATGAGCAAGAGCAATTCCAAAATGTAGGTAGAACTCAAATACTCTTTCATTTTAGGTTTTTTGTTTTCAAGAATCTTTACCCTACACATAGAGTAAGTGATCCTCAAAGTGGGGATTGTGACAAATTATTAACACTATGTGGATTCCTTCTTATGAAACTTTTTAAAACACGGCATCGTTTTATGTTTATTTTTAATTTTTTTTCTTGTTACAATGTTTTATTGCAATAAAGTTTGGTAGATGGTTGAAAGCACATTAGGGTGACTCCCCTTATGTAATTATATTGTAATGTTTTTGGGCTTAAACCATTTCAACATTAAGAAAAATTTCACAATGTTTTTTCATATTATGATAAAGCATAACCCAAGAAATATAATAAATAATATTTTTTCTATGTATATTATGGTGGATTGTATGAAAATATTATTTGTAATTGTGTGCTTAAAAAAGTAAATATATTCTCAAAATTTGAAATTATTAAAAATCTTTGTGAAATTTGTAGCATTTATTTTACATGTGATTCATATATTTTGAACCATGTGTAAAGTTTGATCATTTTCATTTCACAAATGGGGTTTTTTTCCAAGGCATTGACTATAAATATGTGATAAATTGAAATTTTAATGAACAATCATTTTGAAAATGAAAGGCAACAAGCATTATGAGTTGGGCCAATGCATAAAATCTATTTCAAAATTTATTTGAATGATTAATCAAACCAAATACCTAATGCAATCTAAAAACTTTTAAAATATTTATTATATTATGTATACCATAAATATATATCTGCATGATTCATTGAATTTAAATGATTATATTTATTTATTTATTTTTCAAATGACAAAGGAAAAAAATCAAAATTGAAAAAATATTTATGTTTTACTATTTAATACCATGGCAATCATGGCAAGTTGTTCATTTTTCATTCATATAAATGTCAAAGATTCAAACCAAAAATTCATTTAATAAAATTTTAAATTTTAATTTCGATTTAGGACCTTTGAAAATGAACACCTATTGTGTCAGAAGGAATCAATTTTGTAATGGACTATCAAAAGGACTCATATAATATATAAAATGTTGATGGGAAAAAAATTAAGAAGATAAAGACCTATTAACCACATTCAAAAAACACTCATACCTTAAAATGTGTGGAATTTTAATCTTAAAAAATTTAGAATTTCAAAAGTACTTTACCACATATAAATGGGGTATAATGTACATGATGTGTTAAAAAAGATGTAGTTTATTATATAAGAAAACATAAAAAATTTTAAAATCTAATTTTGATTATGATTTGAAATTTTTATCATTTTTAAAAATGAAACATTGAATTTGCAAGGAATCAAAAAGCTTTTAAAAATTCATATTTATTCAAAATTATTCTAAAAATTTTCATGTACTTGGAATATTATAAACATTTATTATAAAAAATTGCAAAAAAATATGTTCAAAAATTCATTTGTATAAAAAAATTGTTTTGGGGCAAAAAGACATGGAGTCCTTTTTAAAAAATAATGTCATTGGCTCATTGTATTTTGTTTGCACCCACAAAATCTCTAACCAAACAATCCTTAATAACCAAATATGAAAAGTGATAAATGACTAAGTGACCCAACATGTGAGTTAATGAGAAATTTTTAGTGAAAAACATTTGATGTATTATTTTAATAATCTAATTTTTGTCTCTAAAATCAATTGAGTTGATGTATTGTCAACTTATGTTTACCATGTATGCAAAACCGAAGATGAAAGGCTACATGTCTTCCCATGGTATTACATGTCACAATGAATGTTGGAATTACAATTAGTTGAAAATTTATCTAGAATACAAAGTTACCAATTCACATTATTATTTACATTTTGATTGATTTCTCAGTTACAAAATCACAATAATTAAGGTTTAGTTAATGGGTATAGTTTGAGTTCACATAGTTAATATGTTTTTGTTAAGTTCACAATTAATTAGCATGATGTGTTTTAGTAACATGAAGCATAATGGGTTGACATTTGTGCCTTGTCAACCTAGTTTGGGCTCTAAATTGTAACGAGTGCAATTAATTTCCATAATTTATATTAAAGCTACAAGTGTGGTTAAAGGAGACTTGATCAAGTATGAAGAATTAAAAAAATATTGAAAATCATTATTCTAATAATGATAAAACATGTTTTACAATGAAAATAATTTAAGAAATTAAATGACTAAATGATAAGATCCACACTTTATATGGTGGCAATGCTTTGAAAATTAAATGGCTCAAGGAAATTACTCTTTACATAATTTATGAGACCCAAGGGATAAAAAAGATGTTTTTCAATATGTTTATTTTAGGAGACCATTTGCTAATTTTTCAAAAAATGTTCTTGCATTAAATGATTTTTGGCCATCTAGGTTTTTAATGGATGTTGGCAAGTCGACTTTTGTGGATACTACATTACATCAACATGATTTTGTGCACATTAACTATAGTGGGATATAATGCTATCCAACATCATTTAATTTGTTACAATATGCATTGGTGCCATGATCCAAGGGCCAAACATTGTATGCCATTTTGGATCAAAGATGACAATAACAAAGGTGAAAATTTATATTAGACCCTCTTTACCATTTCCAATTTAAAGTTGCCTATCCATAGGCAATATTAATCACACACATGAGCTTTCCAAGTTGACATATATGTTGTGAAGGATGATGGCTCAAGTGCAATTTCATAGGTACTCATGCATGTTCATCAAACCTATCTACGGTGAATAACAACAATGGGATTATATACTAAAACAACCCAAGTTTAAAAAATGGCTCAAGTCATTGATAATGTGTTATAAGCCAATTGATGGACCTTAATTATATCACACATGTTATCAACTTAAGTTTGGTTTGACAATAAGAAGTACTAACTTTTGGCTTGCCTAGTCTATCTCCTTCACATTTGGTACATCATGCATTCGCTTTTACAACAATTACAACAATAATTTTTATCAAACCTTACGGCCTTGGTAAGGATAGAAATCACACACCAAAAAAATGAAAATGAATGTTATGAAGATTCAATGTTTGGATCAAGTTGACTCTAATTCAAACCCTTAACTAGCATCAAAGTGTTTGGAAATCTTTGAAATTTGATGTCATGATTCAAATGTTCATGGATGGGGCCATTAAGATGGATGCTACCCCCATCAAATTTGTGGCTCGTTGTTAACTACAGTATTATGAGGATAGTAATTTTTATTTTTGTAATTATTAATCAATTATTTTTTGTAAATGTTAATTAGTGTTTATAACTAAATTGATAATATTTGAATTTTTTAATAATTATCTATTTAATTAGTTTAGATATTACTAGTAATATCTACCTTACCTATAAAAAGAAAATAAGTGCATACATTTTTGGTATTCTATTCATTAGTTAATACATGTATAAGAGTTGTTTTGTTATCTTTTGAATTTGAATTTACACATGAATATAGTTTGAATAACATAATGATTTTTATTTTTTTTGTGTGTATTCTTTTTTGAGTGTGTAATAATTGTCCATTATTTCATGCATCTGATGCATGAACCATCCAAGTTCAAGGTATGGGGGATATATAATGAATTAATTTATCAATAACCAAAGGTGAAAAACACAAAGTACAACACTTCATGTGAAAATTTGTTATGAGTTCAAAAGGTTGAACTTTTAGTGTCACAAGTGCACATCACCTTTGGATGCTATTTTATAACATTTTAGAACATTGTAAGTCAAAGTATATGGAATGAGTGTAGGTGACCTTACATACAACACATTCTCACAAGCATCATTCATGTACACAAATATTTAATAAGTTGATAACTTTGCAAATCACCTTGCCACATTCACCTTCCACTAACACTTGAATGATGAAAATGTCAATAGTCTTCCATTATCATCACTTTTTTTTTCTTTTTTTTTTTCCCTCCTTTATTATTAACTAGTGTGAACCTGGTGCATAATGCACCCGTCGAGTAATAACTGTCACAGAAAACAAAA
>Ga0209611_10011861_pt1 | contig 12411 bp, 8 predicted proteins | sample S1TSphgellanicum_3_FD_187693 | JGI IMG/M metagenome (GOLD analysis project Ga0209611, IMG submission 187693) | Host-associated microbial communities from peat moss isolated from Minnesota, USA - S1T2_Fc - Sphagnum magellanicum MG (SPAdes) (version 2) | ecosystem: Host-associated > Plants > Peat...
AGGTTTGAATCAAATGATTATTTAAAATTTAAATGCAAAATTTTCACAGCTGAAATATAAATTTTCATATTCATATAAAAATATTCAAAATCAAAATGTTTATTTCTTAATCAATTAATAATTTTCTGAATTGAAATACTAATTTTTGGATTCGAAAATATTAATTTAAAATTCAAAATCAATTTTTAGATCAAATAAGTTTTTTTGAACTTAAATTGAAAATGTCATATTCAGATCAAAAATTTCAAATTCAAGTACTATTTTAAACAATTGAAATAATCATTTTCATATTCAAATATCACATTTCAAATTCTAATATTCTTTTTTAAAAATTAAAATAATAGTTTTCAAAGTTGAAATATCAATTTTCATATTTGAATAAAAAAATTCAAAGTTCAAATATTAATTTTGAGATTCATTATATGAATAATATACATACGTATGCATATTATATATATATATAATTTTAGTACATACATTAAAATACACCCTTATGTCATTGTAGAATACTTTTAGGATGCAACTAATTTGGTGACTATTGCAACTAATGGGACATATCAACCTATTAATGGATGAAAATAAATGTAAAATTGATGCAACCAATAGGATGAAATTTTTAATAGCTGCATCATAGTTAAGAAAATGACCAAAATAGTTGAAAATTGGTCGTGTAGTTGCAAGTATTCCCAAATCTAGTCGCAAATGACTACAAGTCACATGTAGTCATAAATGGAATGGTTACATTTTGCCTGATTTCTACTAGTGTATGTGGCCTTTCTTCCCACAATAATGATAGGCCTTGTGCTTGTAAAACTCCTTGTTATTGTTTATTTGTCAAATATTACTTGATGAAACATTGTGAAAATTTTGGTTTTTATTTCAAGTGAATTTTCCTTTATTTCCCACAAACAAGGTAGTACATTTATTATTTGATGTTTGTTTCATGGTGGATTCTTGAAAAATCTTGCCCAATAATTTAGCAAGTGTTTGATTTGGTGTACTACTTTGAGTAGTAACAAATGGTTACCATGAAGGTGGGAGTGAAGCAAGGAGGGATGCAACTTGTAATGCTTAAGGAATTACAAGTCCTGCCAGAACAACTTCATCTAAAGCATTATGCCACTCTTATAAAACTTAGTCATTAATTGTGATTCAAATAGAAAAAGAGAGAATATATGCTAATGGATCCCAACTTGGGAAGTGCGATCTTTGTGTTCATAGGTTGATTTAAGTTTGTCCATATTTGTTGAAATGTTTTCAAAGATCGGATCAATTGAATTTGACGATCTTCACAATGGAAAATCAAGCCAGAATGTGTTTTCAAATTTTTAAACTTCCAAGCAACTTGAGCTACTAAATTAGTAGCTCATGGGCCAAGGTCAATTCCATTGACCACTCCCCAAAAATGAGATTGACTTAAAAGCATTTTCATTTTCATGGGCCAACTAGAAAAAAATGTGTTATTAAGCTTTTCAATCTAGTAAGCCCTTGCTATAGGAAAAGAATAGGTTGCCATTTGGTAATGGTGAAATCCTTGAATAGTTTTACCTTTTTATTGTTTTAACAACAAATTAGTTATAGATTGATAAACATTTATGGATCATAAATGTTTTGATACTATATAAAATTTCTCTAAGTATCCAAACATAAAGATGATGTGATAGAAAGAAATATATGCACATGTAGGAATGAATTTTATTATCACCAAATTGAAAGAGATAAAATGAACAATGACATGACATGAAAGGTTATGACTATTCATGAAAGTGCTTCTGAAAGTTATGTCCAACTTAATCTAAATGTTGAATTATTATCCAATAGGTAATCTCAACCTTATATCAATTTTATACCAATTTCAATAGTAGGTATACATTAATGTTGGGTAGATACTTGTTTTGACAAGTAAGAATGATCAGTTTTGATTGGACAATTGGTGAGAACCTGAATGAATTTAAATATGACTTTCGAAATCAAATTGAATCCTCACACATTGTTCCTTTGCTTTTAAAGTTTAAAGAATATTTGTAGCTCTCCACCTAGCGCTTCCAACACCACAAAAATTACTCAATTCAATAACAGAATGGTTTCAAAATCAAGTCAAATCCTCACACATTGTTCCTTTGCTTCTAAAGTTTAAAGAATATTTGTAGCTCTCCACCTAGCACTTCCAACATAGCAAAAATCACTCAATTTGATGAAGGAGTGGTTTTAAAATCTTGTTGAATCCTCGCACATTGTTCCTTTGCTTCTAAAGTTTAAAGAATATTTGTAATCCTCCATCTAGCGCTTCCAACACCCCAAAAATTACTCAATTCGATAAAGGAGTGGGGAAAATATGGAATGTTTGGTGTAAGCAGGTTCAACGTTTGATGATGGATGAATGAAAATAGATTAAGATTTTGAGCTTAAAATCTTTGACTGTTGCACCTTTGCGTGAAGAATACAAAGAAGTTTTGTCAAGCACTTGTTGCCGCACCCATCAAGTTTTTAATCACTCAAAACAGACTAAAAACAATGAAGATACTAACAGGGCTGGAACTAAAGTGGTCTAGAGTTTAGAGCTACTTTTTCAAATTTTCTAAAGTAAACTATGACTCACTATCACTCATCCTCTTCCTGTGTTTTCTGAGTTGCTCATTTACTTCTGACACTCAAAGAACATTTGTAGCCCTCCAGTTTGTGCGTCCAATGAAATAAAAATTGCTCAATTTAGTAAAGAAATGAGGAAATTGTTGGAAATTGTTCGACAATGGGTATGTGTTTGGTGAAGAGTGGTTTGTTGACTAGGAGGCAACTGGAACCGAATGGAAAAGTTCTTTTCTTGTCCACTCGCCATCCCCCCCCTCTCTCTCTCTCTCATATGCTGCGCTCGCAGGTCACGGCTGTTGGTTCACTCTCTGGCCACCTTCCGAGTATCGCAAGCTTTCAAGAGTTTTTTCCCTTTCAAATCTGGGGCTTTGACATCCCCAGGACACATCCCCAGATTGATCAATTTTTTGTTTTAGCTTCGCTTGTCTTTGCTTTGATTTGAGACCAAATTGACCCAAAAATATCCACAAAGATGTCGCTACATCAAGAAATTGTAAGAATACTACTCTGAATATTGCCCAGCACAATTGATTATCATCATGGCCGTGATCTCAGATTATGAAGAAGAAGTCATCGTTAGTAGCATTGCTAGTCCAGACATTTCTGGAGCAACAAGAGTAACTGATGATGTTGAGAAAGAAGAAGAGGAGGAGGAGGATGGGGAGGAGGGGAAAGAAGAAGAGGAATTGTCTTTGATTGATCAATTTGATGAAGAGGAGGAGGAGGAGGAATTGGAGTTCCAGGATCTGAGTCAGGGAAATCCAGAACTGTTGTTTTCTTGTCTGCAATCGGATGCCACCAGCAATCATGATCACAAATGTTTGCTGCCCCATGATGAGATTCTGTGTTACTTGCTCCAGGGACACCATCAGCAGCCTCTGGAGCTGCTGACTACTGTCATCCACTTCTTGTTGAGAGAAACGGATATGTCTGAGTATGAGGGACTCACCGGTAAAGTTGTGGACATCATCATATCTGCAACCAAAAGAAAGAGACAAATCAACAGTAAATCTAGCGAGCAGGAGGAGGAGGAGGAGGACACAGCAACTGATGATTTTGTTGAGGCCTCAAGATCTGCAGCAACAGTTCCTGAAATGATTGGGAAATTTTATGAAGAAGAAGAATGTGACCATATAACTTCAAGTCCATCAGAACAACAGGAACCACCCGAGAATGATGATGATCCTCAAGTTCTTCAACAGCCAGGAGTGCAAGAGGAGATAATCATACCTTCAGATTCTTCAGAGGAAATTCAGAATCAATTGATGAGTACATGATACAAAGTCATCTTGCTCTGTTTCCTCAGATCTCCTTTCTTTTGAATTTCAGTTGGGTCGTTAAAACTTTTCTAGCAAAAAACCTGCTGATGATGAGAGCTTGAAGACCTGAGTCAATTATTGAAGTTTGAACATTCTTTCCTTTCTTTCCCCTATTCAAACTTGATCGGAAGATGAGATTTGCAGAGAGCTTTTTTGTCTTGTGGCTCCTGCTTGGGGATATTATGAGTTTTTTGAAAGGAGGTCTTACTGCTTTTGTTGGGGATGAGATCTGCAGAACCCAACTCAGGGAATGGAGCAGACCTTAAGAACTACTCATGGACACAAACACTCTCTGACATTACACTCATCATCCCTGTGCCTGTTGGAACAAAACCTAGTTCTGTCATATGTGAGATCAAGAGCAAGCATCTCAAGGCAGGTCTGAAGCTGCAGTCCCCATTAGTGGAGGTACGTACACTATTTCCAAATCTCAAAAATCTCTCTTTCTATTTCCAAATCTCAGGAAGCTCTCTCTCTCTCTCTCTCTCTCTCTCTCTCTCCTGTTTCAATTGTAGGCAACAGCAAAGATGTCATGATGGACATTCCCAATACATTGCTGAACATTTTGCATGCCATTGTTGGTGTGTAGGGTGAACTATCCAATTTAGTAAAGACAGATGATTGCTTCTGGAGTATAGGTAACATATGTGTGCACTGCCGCCACCATGGTCATTATTGCATTGTTGTCTTTGCTTTAATCTGGATTCATGACTTGCTCAAATATTAGACATGAAAACATTTGTCTCACACTATTGTTCCTCTTCTCAAAGTTAATGTTGTTTCACTCACAGTTGATGGGCACATGTATGCAAGATTGTAGAGTAAAATCTGCTGCAAGTTTGCTTACAAAAAGGAGAGATTTATCATCATTCTTTTTTGGGGTTCAAAATCCAGACACAAAATTGAAGTTATTATTGAGACAATTGGGAACACACAAGGTCATCTCATCCCTACCTTGATTGTTTTGCAACATTTGAATATATGTGCCATGGTTTGATTATAGAGGAAGGCAGAGCTTTGTCAATTCTACTAGCAAAGCAAAACAATATGGCATATTGGAAGAATGTGATTGAGAGAGACCCAATGATTGACATCGAAAAAGTGGAGCCAGAGAACAGCAAACTTTCAGATCTTGACCCTGAGACCTGCCAAACTGTTGAGAAGATGATGGTACAGCCACTGCCATTGCAATTACACAATTATCACTAGCATCTGAGGGTGACAATTGTTGCTTGTTAATCAAGGACCCCAGTACATGCCTACATTGCAACTCTCACTTTAGTTGTCTACTTTATCTTTCTTTCATCATTGAAGCTGAAAAGTTTTTTTTGTGTCTTTTCATCTTTCAATTGGATTTTGTTGCTCAAGGTAGATGTAAATTTATCTGGCTGAACCAAAAAAAGAGAATTATGGAGAGCACAAATGGTATGTGGGAAGTTCATCAATAAAAGAATCATTCCTACATAATTGGAACAAATGTACAAGCTTCTCACCTCCCACAATTACAACATTCCTGGTGGATTAAATTCTGTGTTTATCATTTTGTGGATTTGGAATGCAGTACAATCAGCAACAAAATTCTATTGGGCTACTAAGTGGTGATGAAGCTCAGGAACAGGATATTTACAAGACATACATGTCCAAGGTACAATTTGCACTCGAGCCAAATAAATTCTAGTAATAAAAGTTTGATGTACATTTTAGAGGAGCATTGTCTTTGGTGCGGTGATGATATTTGGAGCACCAGAGTTTGCAGGGACTGGAGATCTATCTGTAGCAATGTGCATAGTATGAGGGGAAATCCAGCAGGCTGCAAGAAGGATGTCAATTGCAGGAATTGGGGCAAAAGGGGATAAATTTTCAGACTCTTAAAGATATTAACTGCCTTCATTTGGGATCATTCAAGAATAAGATCCTTCATCCTAAGCACAGAAAAGTTTAGATAGAAAGCATAAGAGATTATATCCTGATGACCCATTGTAAATTTGATTCTTTGCTACATGATTTTTGTGCATGATTTATTCATGTTATGTGTATTTAACGATGTTTGATTTTAATCCAATTGTACACAGCATAAAGGAGTAATTTAAAAATCAAATACTAGTAAGTGAATTATTTTAAATTTAAAAATGCAATAAACATGACAATCAATTAGCTGGACACAACAAATTTTTAAATAGTAAGAAAGGTGACATGAAGGAATCTAATAGTTCATCGATTGCTTGTGAAAAATAGACCATATCTACACAAAAGGTGAAATAAATCTTTTGAAAGCCCATAAAGTCAACAAGAAGATGAATTGACTTTTGCAATGTTCACGTGTATTACCAAATAATTCAATTCTTCAACTCTTTATGAACAACATATGGTTTTCTCAAAATAATCATATCAGGATGTTGTGAATATGGATATAAAATTCCAAATAAATCCCAAGCTCAATACAGAAAATGCCTTTCAATAATATTCCAATCATCTGCATATTCCATTTTTATATTATAAGTTCATAAGGCTACGGTTCCATGGTTCATAAATGCCCAAAAGTGTATTGTTTCCATGCTGACACATGAAACCATTCACCTTGCAGAAAAAGCATGTATTTTCAAAAACATGATCACTAGAAGACAACTTGGACTCATTAATTCTAAGATAAAAAAATTTGTAATCTAAAATTTGCATTCAGCTAAAGATCTTTCCTTCAATTCCTCCAAGGTCATTTTTTCCCCTTTCATGGCTAACAATATTCAATGTTATTAAGGAGTTGCCTTCCGACTCCAGGGGGAAGACAACTTGGGCAATACCACTTGATTCTTGTAAGAACATCACCGTCTGCAATTTAATTCTTCAATTGAAAATTGTCCCAAATCCAATCATATGGCCGACTACAACTTCTTCAAATGGTACATGTACAGGAATGGATGACAAAAAGGCTTACTTGTTGATTTCTTGACTTGTTTCTCATTGCTTCATTTTCCCTCCACAACCCGCACATGGAATTGAATCAATTTTCATTGCTTCAGTCCCCTTGACAACTGCATGTGGAAAAAATTCTTTAGGATCACAAAATGCCTTTTTCTGTACAACACTTTGGTGTATCATTTGCAATTGCCCAAGAACAGAAAAGAAGCAATAGTAGTTTAACAAACATAAGATTTTTTTTGTTTTTTAAGTGCTGATCAAAGCTGTAAATGAAAGATGGAAATTGGCTCCACTCCAAGCTCAATAAGGGCAGTTACTCAAAATCATTTCTTCATTTGCACAATTGCAATGAGCTCTGCAAGTGTTGCAGTCCCCCTTAAACATAACATCTTAGAGAATCAGCTCAACACCAAACCAAAATAATTTCCCAGCCAGACCAAAATTTAGGGGAGGAACTAGTGTACATCACTATTAAGTAATGAGCAGCCACTAAGTGTGTGTAGCTAAAGACAAGAAACAGTATGATCTATTCCTTGATATCTTTAGCGTACAAACCACAATCAGAAGACAAAAATGTCATCCAATCTAAGAGGTGTTGAAATTTTAGAAGATACTCAAATGAAACAAAAACCCCAACTTACAGGAAGTCAAAAACTTACAGATGTTTAAAAGAAATGAAAATGCAACCGAAGGAAAGTTCAAAACTTACAGACATTCAAAAGAAACAAAAGTCCAACCTAGGGAAGTTCAAAACTTCATTGAGTCCCAAGTCTGCCAAGTGGGAATTTCAAAATTGGATCTTCATGCAAAGCTTCTCTTCAGAATCTTCTGTAATCATGCAAAGAGAGCTGGCACTTTAGGTGGCAAATTAACCATTATCTTGTTTTAACCTTTAACAAGGACATTACACACCTGAGTAGGAAAGAAGGAAAAGGTGAAGGACGTATTGTCTTGTGATAATGAAAGTCTAATCAGAAAGCTCCAAACTGTTATATCTGAAGTTCAGGTCAACTTAATAGTTGCATTCACAGAAAAGCTACAGATGCTGATGCTTGCTGTGCAAAACTCAGAAGCTTTCCTGGGTCTGCTTCAAACTACGGGGGTCAAGAACTATGACCATGAGAAGTTTGCCAGCTTGAATTACAAAATTTCAACTTGGAAATAATCAATGGGATACACCACAGTGGGGGTGGTTGGAAACAAAAAGAAGCCCATAATGCTGATTTGAGCACAAGAATCTGTCAGAGTGCCATAGGGCATGATGTAAGGTGAAAGCTGCCAAGTACCATAGAAAGAGCAGTACATGGAAGATTTGCAATATCAGCCAAAAGGTTTGGGAGAGAGGACGTGTTGAGAACTGTGTTGAGTTGGAAGAGATAAGATACCTGTAACTGTCAATCTGTTTCGGGCATTCTGTCTGCTGAAAGTTTAGCACGTTTTGCACTGCGTTCTTGGGCTCTGATTTCATCATCCTGTAAGTCTTCCTGCATGATGCCCCAGCCTAAGAATCACTACAATTGATCTGACATCCATTAAGATTTTCCCTTGTTTACAAATCAAAACTCCCCCATTCCCCTTTGGAATACTTGAACATTCCAGCAGCAGAAAGAACAACAAACAAATGGTTGAGACTACATGAGAACTTCACAAAGATAAGAAGAAACAACCTGACTTCCAGGTTTCTCCAGCAGGGAACAGGGGCTGTCAGCAGGGGGGATGCATCCTCTAGGTGCCAAGATGCTAAAGTGTGAAGCAAATTGTTGAGGGCCCAGAGAGTCCCAACCAAGAAGATAGCGTATTGCACATGCATATCCTCGGTGCTCAAGGAGCTTCTTGGTCTTTGTTATCTTCTTGGAATGTTGTACCAAGCCAACAACATCTGGAAACTTCTTTCTTTTTCCCCTGCAAAATGCCCCCCTTCCACTGGTCATAATGCTCCCAACAGATCCATGCACCTGTCAACCAGGGTGCAACTCTACCTTAAGTACCAAAGAACAATGGATAGAACCCACCAAGGCTTAGAGCAACATGATTTTGGACACTTTCAACCATACAACTCACGATAGGATAGCACTTGTGAAAAGGATGCAAACAAGAATAACCACAAAGACAGAAAGGACACTGCAGTTAAACAATATTGCTCTACACAATTCCACCAATTAACTTACTTAGCACCTTCACCAACACAAACCAGGCATTCAAATTCACCACAATTACGTTTCTCCTCATACAGCTTCCGCAGCTCATGATTGTCCTGGAACATCTTTACAAAGTACTCATAAGCCTTCTCTTCCTTGCTCTTAAATTCCTCCTTGCCATCCCCATCTGAGTTCTCCTCCATTTGAGGCTGATGCTGATGGTTTATACCATCATCATCTGATGCCACTGACCCACCCAGAGAGACATCATCATCCTCCTCTTCATACCCATCACTCAAATCATCATCACCATCATCATCATCATCCTCTTCTGACATCTCTTTAAGAAACTGGCGTGAACAGACAGATGCTGCCTGCTGTGCCCGTAAGAGTAAACCAAGCTCTTTCTCTTCTCTATTCTGTGGAGATCCTTGTTGATCGGCCTGAAGCTCTGAAACATTGTTGGCCTCAAGGTCATCATTAATGGCTTCCCAATTCACTTGTGGGTGATGTGAAGTCTCAGCCCATGAAAGCCCAGTGTCCAATTTCATCACACTGTCTTGATTCTCCTCACTACTAGCATCCCAGTTCAGAGCTTCATGTGCACTGCCAGTCTCTTTCAAAGTCAGGTTGCGACGCGGGCGGCTACAATGTGGAACTTTGTCTCTTTGAAGCTCATTTGATGGCATTTGTGCCTTCATATTGTGCAGGCGAAAGAGTTCTTCTGCATGGGATGGGATGACTTTTCTTTGCAGGAACTCACGGTCTTTTGGCCAATTCCTGATATTTCTAGAAGATGACCCACAAGCAGGTGGCCTGCTTGACCTACCAGGCTGAGGAAGATTTGAAATCCTTTGCCCATCTCTCCCTTGCAAACCTGCAGGAGGATTCTGCATTGCAAAGGAAAAATGCAGATCTTGTGGAAATCCTTCCTGTTGTGCATGTAGGCTAGAAGGACGAGGTTGAAAAGGTGGCACAGAGGATCCTGAATAATGGAAAAATGCCGGTCTGTCCTGTTCCAGTGGTCTGCATATATTGGCTGCATCTGATGATAGAGGAGGCTCCCCCATGCTCCCAGCCCCACAAGTTCTTGGCCTCCACCCACTATTGGGCCACTGAGCTCTGGGAGACAATCCTGGTGAATCTCTGTTGGAAATTGGCCCAGAATGTATGTCTTTAGGAATGCTAATGTCTCCACGTGCCATACCCTGTTCATTTCCTCTCAAAGAATTGTAGCTGCAATTGATCAACCAGATGCATCAGGTCTACAGTAACACACAAAAGGTGATGGAAGGTTGGCAAGTGATACTCCTTTCAAAGTTAACAGTTTTTGACATCACTCTGATGATACAATTTTGGGCCTTTCACTTCTGAGTTTACAAACTTTCTTCTGGCAATTGAAGCTTCAAATTCCCAGTGGTCCAGTAAAAAATGGACTCATTGTTCCACAGCTGGATTTTAGGAGGGTCATGGCTCCCTGCCCACTCTGACTTTCTAGAAGCCAACTGTTCCATCCTATCTTAACAAATTTTAAATGGGGTGGAACTGCCAGTCAGAAGGGAAAATCTTGTCAGTACATCATTTTCAGCAACAAGTCTGCACACTGGTTTACCAAACAAATATATGTCCAATTATAGCTAAAGAAACACAGCAAAAGTGAGTGCCATCAGAACCTTTTAAGTCTCACTCACAATGTAAGTTTGCCAAAAATAAAGTTCTTTGCCCAGAGAAAACCACAACCAACAGCAAAAAGGAGCACCAGACTAACATTTGTCAAATGCTAAGACTCACAATTCACTTCACACCCCCTGAGTATATTGAATTGTAATTCTATTGTTCAAATCAAAGAAAACCTAGCACCAGATTCAGAAAGTGCATGTGACAAAGACCAAGAGACAAAAAAGACAAAAGCTGGAAAGAAGGAAAAAGTTGGATGGAGTGGCTTAAAAAAAAGTACACAAACACACACGTTCCTGACAACAAACTAAATAAAACTCTGAAGCTGCAATGCTCCCAAGCATATTCATTGAAATTGCATTAGCATCTTGGAACACATTTGATAGGCACAGAGAACAAGGCTCATCACAAGTCTATGAGATTTATCTTGAGCCCATACCTTGATAAATATCAAGAATTTCTTTATACTTACGATTTAAGTAAAACTGAAAAGGATTGAGATGACCCAGTAGGGTACTTCACATTTGACAACATAACAGAAATCAAACAGCAAGCCATGAGAAAGAGGAAACACAACCTTAAAGAAAAGAGAGAACAAGACCAAAAATTGAGGAGAAGTTTGACCAACAACTATGGTCACATGCATGTTCAGGACCTTCAACAGCAACATCAATACTATAGACTATATAGACCACCTACCATAACACCCCCACTGACTTCATCCACCCCAGCAATTGGTGTAGGAATGTCAAACATTGGCCAACATACCAAGTTTCTATCGCAAGAACAGCACTATCAGGAAAATTTGGCCATGATGCTGGCTGGCTCCACAAAACCTAAAAGGGAAGGATAAAACCAAAAAAACTAAGGGAGAACAAGGAACACAAAAAGAAAGAGAAAGAGAAAAAGAAAAGGTAAGAAAAGGAAAAATCCAAACAAGAGATGAGAGAGAGAAACAAGATGGAGAACTTTGCAAGCATGATCTTTAACGGACAAATCTCATGCACAGTAGTTTCACATAGCTTCACACACAACAGTGCTGAGGGTTTTACCTGCATTGAGAGCCACCATCACGTGTTGGAGGGATCCCTTTAGGATCATAGGCTAACTGGGATTCAGAACATGCATGTGCCTCAATCAGGGACATGGGCTCTTTCTCATGAGAAGGATATCTCAGCTGGTGTTTCCCTACTAAGCTCCAAGTGCCAGACATACTGTCACCACTGTTAGACCTCAGCCTTACAGCATCCAGCCTATCATCCTGAAATGAAGGGGTTGGGTGGAAGCTTCCAAGAGCTTGATGAGCATCTCTATTATCTAGATTTGGATAAGCTGGTCTGCCTGACAAATGTCTGTCACCTCCTGGACCAAAAGGCAACAGATTTAAGTTCTGCTCACCCTCCATGATGTTGCTGAAAGGAACTGCATTTGTGTGCCCTAAACCTCCAGCACTTCCAAATGATTGGTAACTGTAGTGCTCCTTCTCTCTGGGCTGTTCATCTACAAACTGTGAATCCAAACAACTGTGGCTTGCACCCCAATATCCTTCTCTGAACACCATACTCTGTGGCATGTCCCATCCAGGCCCTTGGTGTGAACTGGAACTGTTGGGGAGATATGAGTCAAGCCCATACCTAGAAATTTCACCTACATCCCTCACCCCACCTAACCAATCATTATGCTTTCTGGGATCAAGTGTACCAGCTCTGGAGTCCCCGCAATCTGCATATGCTACCTGTTGAGGCTCACAATACCCTGCATATTTAGCTCCC
>Ga0209611_10011862_pt1 | contig 12411 bp, 7 predicted proteins | sample S1TSphgellanicum_3_FD_187693 | JGI IMG/M metagenome (GOLD analysis project Ga0209611, IMG submission 187693) | Host-associated microbial communities from peat moss isolated from Minnesota, USA - S1T2_Fc - Sphagnum magellanicum MG (SPAdes) (version 2) | ecosystem: Host-associated > Plants > Peat...
TCTGCTGAGTTTTGAGATCCAATTGGGAGTTACCTTTCATGTCCAAGTGTCTCAAATGCAAAATGCAAAGAAAGTTGCAAACAGAGTTCGTTGTTGACTGAATGTTGTCAACTCTTCACACATCTTTCACAAATTTTGTCTTCTAAACAGCAATGTGGAATCCATCCATCCATCCATCCATCCATCTATCATCCATCATCCATCATCCATCCCTCAAGTGGTCTAAGAGCAGCTTCACCCATACTCAGGCATTTGGCCCTACAACAACAATACTTCTCACATCCATCCAAGATTATTTATTTATTTCCTGCTCACCTAGCCTCACCCATAAACATGAAACTGGGACTATAAAAGGTCAAAAGTCCCCGGAATATTCTAAGAGTAGCTCCACCCATACTCAGGCATTTGGCCCCATCTAACAACAATATTTCTCACATCCATCCATCCATCCATCCATTCATCCAAGATTATTTATGTTCAACAAGCACATTTTGGTCACTATTACCCGTGTATGATCATCACCAGAAGATTATGTCATATAATGTGATTTTTAAAAATGACATAATCTGTCACCCCCCAAAACCTTAATGTGACCCACCACCCATCAGTGCACGATCAATTGGAAACCGATTATGACATTCACAATCGAGTTACCAAGGTAAGCTATCCTATAAGCCCTCCTATTTCCATCTCACACTACCTACTTAGGCAATGGCCAGGGTGAATCCAAAACTACCAATATAAGTGGCTCAATGTGCATTCACACTTGGTGTTAAGCTAAGGACTTTAGGGTTGAGTACACTAACACCATGCTAGTCATTTACGACTTAAGCCTAGTTGCCATGAAAATTTTTATGTTAAGCTAACATTCTCTTAACATTGAGCTATGGCCCATTTAACATTGTGTGCCACCTAGGATGCCACCTAGGTTTTCATTTAACACTGACTTAACATCAAGTGTGGATGCACCATAAGTATCAATTGTGGTAAGTAGGTAGGTAAAGTACAAGATTACAATGTATGTAGGTAAATAGGCAAAAATAAGCAAAGCACAATTGGTTGGTGCCTTCTACATAGGGAATACATGTGGGTGGTTAGTACATAGCTAACCATGGTGGTTAGATATAGGACAAGAATACAATGGAAAAGTGTTTTTTCTGTTCACACACCATCCATCCATCCTTCATTCATCCATCCTTGATGGTGCACTGATGGGGTGCTGGTTCAATCTAGCCTGTGTTGGGATCAAATTATGGTGGTTGAGAGAGAGAGAGAGAGAGAAGGCCCATGCACATCAATTGTGGCAGAGTGGCAGGGGCAACCTTGTGCATGATGCACATGCAATGCACGCCAACTATTAGCTTGTAGCTGCCCCATGTGGTGCTGCCATAGGCCCAGCAGCTAGTTACTGCCTCTTTTTGTTGTTCTTTTTTTTTTCTTTTTTTTTTAAAATTTTAAGTTCTAATTTAAGAACTCAATTTTTTAAAATAAAATAAAATTCCCCTCCTTTTCTTTTTTGCTTCCTTCCTTCTTTCTCTATTCTTTTTTTTCTTCTTTTTCCTTCTATATATTTATTTATTTCTTATTTTTATATCTCCCTCTCTCATGTGAGATCTTTAGTGAAGCTTTCTTTTAAGGGATCCATATTATTATTATTATTTTAAGTTAGTATATTTGGGAAATAGGAATTTAATAAGAAAAATTAGCCAATGTTATATAGAAGTGAAATGTGTGACATGGTGTTTTCAAAAGACACCTGAATTGCAAAATGGGATTTTGAAGATTTAAGGTGGCATGTGCAAAACAAAAAAAAAAGGACAAGGAAAAAAGGATAAATGAGAGGAGCTAAGAAAGTCCAAAAAGAGATAGAAAATGCATCATTTTTTCCTAAAACTATTTGGAAAGAGACAAAACTAAGGAGACAACAAAAGCAACAAGGGATGTGTCACATGTGGCCTTACCATTTACATTAAAAAGTATCTTAAGGCAAAAGAAGAAGAATTATGGAAATTCAAATATTTCACCATGCAAAAATATATTAATCTTCAAAAAAATCCTCTAAAAGAAACCAAAATCCTTCAAGATATCATAACTCTATAATAACTAATCTCAAGTTTCAACACAAGCCAAAATTATCATCTTTCCACAATCCTTGTATAGAGGCCAAAACCCCTTAAGCTACTACCTATTCTCTATAACCAATCTAAACACAATCTCCTTGCCTTGGTAGGCAAGGCCAACAAAATTAGGCTAAATTCCTCTTGTCCTTGGCCTAGCCATTAATCGATAGATTTGGTAGGAGTTTCCAAGTCTAATATTTCAGTTTTGCAGACACCCATATACCAACACTAGATTAGCATATACTTTACTTATACCCTACCAGCAATAACATTTATTAGTATTGGGTGGTTATTTAAATTTTCAAAGAATAATTAATTTGTGTGTAATTTATTACTTACATATGAGAAAAATTGCGAGAATCTAAAAGCATTGAAATTTTATTTTAAGTTCATTTTCTTTTCACCAACAATAGCTAATCACATGTTTGATGATCCTTGAGGTTACTAATTGAGGTTACTAAACTTGGGTGTAGTCACATTAAAAGAAAGCATAATAAGTGCAATTAGTGTTTGGTTTTTCACATTTTAGTGTAAAAGATTATATTAATGTTGAAAGTCTCTAATATGTTTACATAACAATCATTCTAATATATTATGGAAAAATGTGGATTAATTTTATACGAATCTAATGAGTATAAAATAACTAATCAAAAGCATTTCTAAAATATTGTAACCAATGTTTTCATTGTTTTGTTTAATTTTTAAGGTACTTGAAATGCATGCAAAATGAAATAATCATGTACAATAATTACTCACAATTTTACATAACAATGTAGTTTGACATTTTTTATTTGTTTGGCCATGGTAAAAATCAGGGATTTCTAACCCATTGCCTTTTGTAACCAATCTTAGTCTACCACATCATTCTAACAAACAAACCAACCCATTGTTTTTTCAATAGTCATTCCAAGAGGTGACCTTGGCTCCTATTGATATGTTTGGATCAATGGTGGGTGGGTATCATATTTTTGATACAACAATCAAATCTAGGTTTCTAAATTTTTGTGGGAATTGTTATTACCATGTCCTACTAGGTTAAATTAAATTAAAATTTGATTTAAAATGATATGAATGGTTTGATTATTGGTGTAATTTTCACTATTATCAATAGTTGTGAATTTTTTAAGTTTGATACCAACCAATATTAATATTAGTGGGTGCAATCACATTAAATGGAGTCACAAAAGGTGTACCCACCAAATTTTTCTCATTTTTTGGGGTCAAAAATTAATCTATTGTGGAAAATGATTAATTTGTTTACACAAATATGTTGCCTATAAATTATGAATTTTACACATGATATGATTTGGATTGAATATAATGAAGATAAAATGTTCAAAAGCATTCATTAAATGTTACAGTTAGTGTTTAATAAAAATTGTAATGATTCTAATTTTTCGGGAGAGTTTTTTAATATGACATATTTTGAGAAATATATTTTAAACATATCTTTACCTTATAATATAATGCAAAATCTTACAAGGTCCAAAGAAATTTTTGATGATTTTTTTCAACTTACAAATGAAAATATATCAAAAACATTCCACCTCAAGCACTCACCCAAAATCGTAGGTGTGGCTTCTATTATCCCATTTTCACCCATTTGGTATTTTCAAAGTCTTGAAATTTCACATCATCTTTCTTGAATGCATATTCTTTTCTTTTGGCCTCAAATCATTGCAATGAAAAAGCCATACAACATGCCCACCAGCTAGCATGCCTATAACAATCACATGTGCCCAACATAGTGATGTTAGTAACATATTGTTGTGTTCATAATTTCACTTGTCAAATAATTTTCCCAACTACTTGTTTATTAAATAGTCAAAATCTCATGTGGGAACCCTAAGTAAAATGTTGTTATTATATAGCACCATTGGATAACACTAATTTATGTATTAAAAAATGTATACCAAGTGGGTTGGGTATCAACCAAGGTATTAGTGGAACCCCTATGGGGTAAGAATGGTATATTAAGAGTATCACACGAAAAACATATTAGTTCAATTGGTTCCTTGATACCAAGGTGTAGTCACAAAAACACAAGCCATTATCATCATAACCAATCCTAAAAATTGTGCAAATGGAAACAAATCACATGAAAATTTATTGTGAAATGGGAATCTTTTCATTTGATATCACATAATATCTATTGATAAAACTTGTTATAAAGTTTAAAGTGTTCCAAAGAATTTTTGCATGTCCAAACAAACTCTTTTAACATTGTAGCCAATCCTAACAATCCTTTTATATTACCAAATCGACACAAGTTCTTTGAAGCTTTTGAAGGTAATTTTTTATGCTTTCAATTAATTATTATTTATCATCAATTTTGGTGTTTTAATACCATTTTTCCTAAAAATGTAATCATAATTCCAATTTTTAATCTTAAATCCTTATGGATGGAATAGAATTTAAAATTTTTTTACTTATCAAATATTTTTAAATAATTATAATGATTTGGAATATTCAATTGAACTTATTTTGACTTGTATTTATAATTTATTTAATAAATTTAGTTAAAATTTGAATACTTTGTGAAAAAATAATTATAACATAATTATGTACAATGAACAAAGCCTTGAATCCAATGTTTCTTTAATAACCACACCACAAAAGGTTGTCGGTGATGGTTTACATGTTTGCACCCACCATGACAAGCCCAAGAATATACATATACCAAAGTCACATCCAAATACTTGCCCAACATTAATTTTGGCCCAAAAGACAATTAGAAAAAAGAAATAATTTTAAATGGTTTTTTTTTTTGTTCAAATTTTCTTATTCTAATATTTGGTGACATGATTGTTTTAATGAATAATTGGGGTGGACAAGGTGAATACATTTAAAACCAAAAATCTAAGAAATCATGCACTCAAAATTGAAACTATTAAGTTTTGAAATTTGGTTGGCAATTTTTAGGCATACTTAGTTATTTCATGTTCTAACATGTGGTGGTTCCTATTGTCAACAATTATTACCTTCTACCACCACCTTTGGTCATTAAAAAAAAATCAATTTACAAATTGATAGTGTCACAACTCTAGCCTTGAGCTCACAATCAAAATAAAAGATGACAAAAGCCTAGAACAAGTTAGGAGAATGTCCATGAACTCAAGCACATTACTGCAAGAACATTACTGAGTCCTGACACTCCCAAGTGGATTCCCACTTTTGGAGTTGGAATATCATGGTGTTTCAAATATTGGGAACAAGGTTTGGAAAATTAAACCTTATCCAAATTGGGCCCCCTTTAAACCATTGGCAAGTTTTTCAAGATCCATAAATATCCAAAGTGGGGTCATATTCCCCATTCAAATATTTGAAGCACAAGTTATGGCCAAAAAAATGTTAAAAAGTCAAATTCATAATTTGACTTCTGACTACTAAAATGTCCTAAAAAAGGGTCAAAACATGGCCAATTAGAGTTTGCAATATGGTTTTTGAAAGGTCATTTCAAAGGCTACAACTTTGTTGGTTAAAGTTCTTAAATTGGAGTCCATATGAAGGATTTATGAACCCATAAACATTCAAGATTCATTACTTAGCACAATTTTAAAAATTTAGAATTCTCATTTCAAAATCCTATAAATTTTGCCAACTACGTTAGATTCATAAATTTTATGGTTGACATCAAAATGGAAACTACAAATACCTTGCATCAATGAATGTTATTTTTCCCACAATGCTTTAGGATCTTTAAGGGTTTAAGGTTTTATTTGCAACACATTAATTTCTGTTACTTTGTTCCCTTTGATTTTTCTTCATTTTATTTCAACCTCAAGTCCTCTTTTCACTTTTAGTTTTTTCTTTCAACTCATTTTCCTCTCCACCCTTTCTAACATAACCTTAGTTTATGAAGAGGTATTGGGGGTAAAAAAACATGCCAATTTTCAATTTTGAAATGAAAATGTGCAAACCTAAAGCACATTATGTGCCTCCCACACAAAAAAAGGCATGGGAGCTTCAAGATGGGACTAAAATGAACCCACAAGCATGAGCTCAAAGTGAAGTCAATATGCACAAATGAAGAAAAAAGGTTTTTAATGCAAATTGCAACCAAATTGATGCACATGTCTAAAATATGAACCCAATTCAAAATAATTACCATGGTTCAAACTTGCGAGGAGTTTATCACTCTCCTCCCTATATTATATTCTATGATTAGTGGCAAGGGTTTCATGAAAGTGACAATAAATCTTAGCACTCCTAAGGAGTCTTGAAAATTTATGATTTTGCTAAATTAAGAATCTTGCAACTTTGTGGGTTCATAGTTCTTATATACAAGCTCCAATTGAAAAATCTCTTAAAGGAACCAATGTAACCCTTGAAGAAACCTTTCTAACATTATATCATGTGTTCAATTCAAAAGGTCATTTGACCCTTATTTGATGGGTTTTAATAATTAAAAGTCAAATTGTTAGTTTGACTCCTCGCCATTCTTTAAACTAGAATTAATCTTGAAATATCTAATGGAAAATGTGACCCCATTTTCAATATGTACACCTCAAAACCTTTTTTTTTAATTTAAAGAGGACCAATTTGGACATTATGTGTTATCTACACTTTTATTTCAAGATTTTGAAACACTAGGGGACTTCAAGTCCCAAAGTAGCCAGAAAATGTTTGGGAATGTTGGGACTCATTTTCCCACACTTGTGGAAATGTGTTCAAGAATCCCAAAATACTTTCCCATTTTGGCTTGCTCCCCCTTTCATGCCTTAACTTTGGTCGTGAGCTTAAGACTAAAGTTGTAGCACTTTCCCTCTCCACTTTCCACCTTTTTTTTCTCTCTCTCTTTATCCTTCTTGGTGTAGAACTTTATTGTAGGTCAAATGTTTGTTACAAAGTTTTGTTGTCACAATGGTCATCTTGTCTTCATTGTATCTTAAGTAAAAATGTTCAATTCACCTTTTTTTTAATCCACCCTTTCCTTTTTCCATTCATTTTTTGTGTTTCTTTCCACCCCTTTTTCATTTTCTCATGTTTGGTGCAAAATGCAAAACTTTGTTATAGGCCAACTGATCTTTGCAAATTTTGTCAAATTACAATGATCATATTTTCATCTTCATTATCTTTTAGGTAAGATTGTTCAATCTTGCATTTTTTTTGTCACAACCCTACTTTGGGCAAAGTGGGAGAATGCAACTCCCACTCCCAAAAGTGGAGACTTGGAGTTTTCCGGGACTCCCGAAAACTCATAAGACAATTTGAAGGGTCAAGTCTCCTCGCCTTGATGCGTTCTTTATATCAATAGAAAGCTCTTGAAGCTTAAATGTCCAAAATGGCCTCGCATTACCCATTTGGACATCTGCAGCCCAAGTTATGGGCAAAAGAAGGGCCGGGAGTCAAACTGGCAGTTTGACTCCCGACCACAAAAAGTCAGGAATCGACCTGTTCCTGACGTCGCCTTGAAGAGTGCAACACGGCGTTGGAAAGCTCTCGACGAGAGCTACAACTTTGGTTTAGAGCTCGTCCCAATCCAAGCTCGGGGCGAGGAGCTGTGGCCGTCCAAAGTCCCGGGACTCCAACCCGAAACAATTTCGGGACTTCAACTTGGGAGTCCCGGGAAAAAAAGCCATTCGGATGTAGCCTCCGCGGTGAGACGCAGAGAATACTATATGGGGGAAGGTGGTGGCTTCCCCTAAATCCGGGCCGTGGTGAGTCAAATAATCCAAGTTGCCCGTGGCTTGTCCCAACACCCAAGGGTGTCCCGGAATGTGAACTAACCCTCTTGTGGTTGGTTTTGGATGCAGATTTGTGCTTGATCTACTAGTTCATCTTCCTAGTCTAATCCCGGGACTTCTAACACGCCCCTCTACCCCTCTTTAGTGTTGGAAGTCGAGAACGCCCCTCAAGTCCCAACTTTTCGCAACTCAACATAGTTGGACCCTCAAGTGGGTTCAACCCGGGACTTGAGAGTGTGTCATTTTTCCCTTTCCATTTGCTTTCCACTCATTCATTTTCCAATCCCAATGCTTCCTCTTTCTTTTTTACCTTCCCCTTTTTCTTTCTTAGTGCAAAATGCAAAATTTTATTATGGGTTGAATGTTCATGGCATGCCCTTGGACTTGTCAAATGGTATTAAGGTTAAATACCTTGTTGATTGTTGAAATTGCAATGGAATGCAACCCAAGGCATAGTCCTTAGTTTTGTGCATTTAGGGGTTAGAAAGGTGTGCATGAGCTTTGATATGGGATTAGGACAAAAGTGTTGGTGCAAGCTCACAAACAAACTAAACCTACATAAGCCAAACAACAAGTTGGTTGACACAAATTGGAACCAAGTGGTGCTAAAACTTATTCATTATCAACCTAAACTCATTTGACTCACACAACCCAAGCCTTAGTGGGGAGGCACCATTTTCCTCCCTATAATATATTTTACGCCTCTCCATGACGATTACATTGAAATGGTTTATATTCCTAAGACCTGCAAGAGGAACTCCCAAAATTCTAAAGTTATGAGTCTCACAATTTTGTGGGTTCAAAATTTCTTCATATGAATTTTGATTAAAGAGCTTCCAACAACAAAATTGTAGGTTTTGAAAAGATCTTTCAAACCATGTTGCATGCTTCCATCAAAGTTTATTTGACCCATGTTTCTTGAGTTCTAGTGGTTGGGAATCAAATTATTAATCTGATTATTAACCTTTTTCTTGGCCATAAATCCTAGCTCATAGCTCCAAATGGAGAATGAGAGCTCATTTTAAGTATTTATGCTTTGAAAATTTTCTAACAATATAAAGCATGCTTGATATGGATAAGTTTCACCCCCCTACACTTTTGTCTCAAAAATTTAGGACATTTCAAAATTCCCAAATCCCAAAGTGGGAGTTCATCCCAAGCGTCCCAAGAATGTTTCCTTTCCATTCCCAACTAGACTTGTTAAGGCCTTTGATTTTCCTTTAGCTTGTTCCCAACCCATTTCCTCTTTACCTTGCCATGGCTTTAATTACAAGTCCAAGGTTAAGTTTACAACAATTTGTTATAAAACTTTGACATCATAGCAGTCATCTTCTTATCTTCATCATGTTCTAAGTTGCTACAAGTTGAATGTTCTACAATGTCTCCTTTTCATTATTTTCAAGGTTCTTAGTTGCTATAAAACTTTGTTGTCATGATGGTTATTTTTTCATCTTCATCATTTTCCATGTAAGTGTCTTTCATCATCACCTTTGTTTTTTTTTTTTTTTTTTTTTTTTTTTTTTTTTTTTTTTTTTTTTTTTTTTTTTTTTTTTTTTTTTTTTTTTTTTCATTTGTTGAATGATGCAATAATTTCCAAAATGAAAGCCAAGTTTCTTTCTTTCATCTCCTTGTTATTTTTGTTGTTATTTTTTATAATTGTTATTGTTTATTATTATTCTTATTGTTTATCCTTGGGTGAAAACACATTATGGTGAAACACTTTGGACATCCATTTTAACATTTTTATCTTTTTCCAAAAATTAGTAATAATTAATACCAATTTATATGTGCAAATGATAGAATGGGATTCATGTTAGTATGAATTCATACATCAAAACACAATCACTACACCAAAAATCATTTTAGTTCATTTTGGGTTTCACTAAATTTTGAGTGAATTTGAACATTTTTACAATGGTGAAAATGGTCAACCCCCTAATGAATGGGGACCATCTACTACGGATAATGAATTGGTTCATTAATGCCTATTGAAACAAGGTTATTTTTAAATGAAATACAAATTTATGAAACCATTCGTTTGCCAGTTAACTAACTAGGTAGTATGGAAATCAATTAAATTTATATTATTTAATATATAATATTATTAATAATCTCATGATTTTTTAATCTATGGATTATTGACACATGTCACTACCTAGGCTAAGTTTAAAACCTTAATTTAGGTACATAGGCCATATAATTAACCTAAACACCTACCTTAAGGATTAAATAGGAAATATTTGGTCAACTTATCATTATTGACGACATACATATCATTTGTGAAGTTTAATCCCTTAATTTTTAATATGGAGGTAAAAACCCCTACCATCAAGCCACCCCATTTGTGGTGATAATATGTTACATTGCATTCTATTTATCAAATATTACATTTTAAACATTACAAAAACATAAACTTTGAAAATTCATTCTTATTGTGATTTTGTCTAAATGAAATGATTTGAGTTTTTTTTTCAAAAATCAATAATGTAAATAATTACATTTATTTATTTTTGAAGTGTAAATTTATTTGAACAAAAATAAATTTGAATATCACAATTCAATAACATTTCAATGACCATTTTTTTAAATATATATTTAATAAATGGATAAGATTTTTGTTAATATAATAATACTACTTATGTTAGACTACTTTTAGCTATTATAGGGTTACTTTTCATCAATTTAAATTATTTCACCATACATTATTTATAGTTATTTATGGTTATTTTTAATTACTTTTGCTCTTTTTTGTTATTTCACCTTAAATTACTTTTGGTTATTTTATGTTACTTTTGGTTATTTTAAGTTATTTCACCTTAAGTTTTTTTTGGCTATTTTAAATTATTTCACTTTAATTACTTTTTTTATTATAAATTATTTCACCCTAGATTATTTTTTGCAATTATAAGTAATTCTAATATATGGTTATTAGTGGTTATTGGTTCTTCTTTTATTGGGCCTATTCTATTAATGGTTATTGGTAATTATTTTATTGATGGTTATTCTATTAATGGCTATTAATTTCTATTCTATTGGTGGTTATTGGTGGTTATTTTAAGCTAAATTATGATAAGTTATTAATGGGTATTAATGTTTATTATAGGCTAAATTATCACAAACTATTAATGGCTATTAGTGACTATTATATTAATGGTTATTGGTGGATATTGGTGGTTATTATAGGTTATATTATGACTATTGGTGGCTATTGTATTATAAATTATTGTTGGTTAGTTTATGTTATATTACAACTATTGGTGAATATTGTATTATAAGTTATTGTTGGATATTATAGGCTATGTCATCATAGGCTATTTGTGGTTATTTTATTGTAGGTTATTCTAAATTATTTTTCATAGGTTATTATTAATTATTATAGGTTATTTTACTTTAGGTCATTATATTATATTTTAGATTATTTTAAGTTATTATACTTAGGATAAAATAACCTTTAATAACATAAAGTATAATTACATTGAATAGCCTAAAGTATAATTTGAAATAACATATACTAACTTTAAAATAAATAACCTAAGGTATAACCTAAGGTTAATTGAATAATTTAATTTAAAATAACTTAAAAGCTTATAATAACTTATAATAACATAAGGTATAAGTTAAAATAACTAAAGTAGCCTAAAATAATATAAAGTATATCATAAAGTAACATATGTAGGGTATTTAAAACAACATAAAAACACCACTAGAAATTTGGCATTTTGCAACTGTCTTATGCAACTGGTTTTCAATTGCATGCGACACATGCAACTGAAAATTCGCCCAATTACCTAAGACAAGTTGCATGAAAATTGCAGTTGCATGCGACAATCATAGAATACAAGTACATACGGTTGGGTTATACGGTTTCATCCACCCATACTCTATACTAGCAGTTGGTCGTGCAACTGCATGCAACTACAGGGGTTGCATTCACACTGCATTACATGTTAATTCGCTAACCCAATTGTATGCGAACACGTGTACTTTTATTTTGTAATTAAATATTTAGTTTTAAGAATTACTTTGATTAATCTAGACCGTCCAAGTCGTAACTGTTGGGGTGCGGACACGTGTTGGATTTAAGGCTTGATCAACCATGTTATGTCATTGTACACATGGCACAGATTAGGGTTAGGGTTATAAGGTTTAATTATCAGGATCATGCCATGTGGCAACCTAGTGACCGCACAATGTAGTTGCAAATGCAACTAATATTTTGAGAGTTTAAATCGCCATGTGTCACATGGTCCCACTGTTAGGGTTAGGGTTAGGGTTAGAGTTTAGGGTTTTCATCTGCTTTGTTCAATGTGCTATCTAAAATTGCCAAAAGTGGCTGTCAACAACAGATCGATCAACAAAACTCTACTATCACTGGGAAACACATGCACAAGGCAAAGAACTACATATTCCAAAAGGAAAGTTACAAAATTGTGGGAACATTTTCCAAGGTTCAGCAATAGCAAAAGAGCATTGTGTAACAAAAAGGTGCTTTTCAGGCCTCAACTACCAATTGATGCCAAAGAAGAAAATGTCCACAATGGCCTAGCTTGAGTGCTATCCCTTTTTCCTCAAACCTCAGTTGAAAGTTGGAGCAAGACATTTTC
>Ga0209611_10011863_pt1 | contig 12411 bp, 12 predicted proteins | sample S1TSphgellanicum_3_FD_187693 | JGI IMG/M metagenome (GOLD analysis project Ga0209611, IMG submission 187693) | Host-associated microbial communities from peat moss isolated from Minnesota, USA - S1T2_Fc - Sphagnum magellanicum MG (SPAdes) (version 2) | ecosystem: Host-associated > Plants > Peat...
GACTTTTGATAGCTAATTCACAATTCAACGGAATTTATTTATTAATCTAAACTACATACCTTTCACAACCATCAAGTTACAATCAGATTAAAATCTATTGGTGCATTCCCGGACATTTGGATTGTCAAATTGGTCGGAATCTGGATTCGGTTGATATTGTCGATCCATTAGTGTAAGTATTCCCACGTTAAGCTTGCCCATTGGCCAGATGGGTGATTGTCAATTCATTAGCATTGTAATAGTACTACGACGGCTACTATGTTCCTACATGCACCTCGCATCAATTTGGCTACTATGTCCCCTAAACCCATCCTTAAACCCAAAACCCTAAACCCTAAACCCTTGCGTCAATTTGGTTGAATCGGCTAATGTCAAGCTAATGACAATTTATTAGTATGTTCCAAGACTTGCAGCATCTTGATGGATTGGGTTAATGTCAATCCATTACCGTGGTTGCAGACGTGGATTGTCAATTGGTCGGATGGATGGGTTACGTTACATGGATTGTGAATTGGTCGGATGGATGGGTTACATTTAATCCTTCAATTTGTCGGTTCGGTTTATGCCACATTGTTGTTCTGGCTACCATATTATGTTGGGTCGGGTTTATAAATACATAAGTAAATAAGTACTTAAAATAAATACATAAGTACATAAATATTTATTTTATATAAATAAATAAATACTTAATTAAATAAGTACTTAAAATAAATATCACCCATTACTTTTTTTTGCCTTTTTTTTTTTCACTTGGTACTTTCCAAGAATTTAAATAGTAGTAAAAAGTACGACATTTACACTGCCTTCTGAACTTTACGTTTACGTTTCCTCCCAACTTCATCCTTATCCACAACCACGAAAACGCGGGTCGGCCCGGCCCGGGTGCCCAAGATATAGGAAGGTGGGGGAAGCGTGGGTGCGGCGGCTTGGGCGGTGAACCCGTCGTGGTAATCACGGCCGGAGAAGAAGTGGGCAACCAGGAGGAAGACCCGGTCAAGATTCTAGCGTTTGTCGAAGGAAGGCCGAGGAAACAACGGGTATTGGACGAAGCTCCGCCATCGCCGCCACGGCAAACGGAGCGCTTGGTCTCTCGCAAGCATCTTCTCTTGCCGTCCCCACCACCACACTTGCAGATACATAAGAAGCTCAGATCGTCACTCGGATCGCTTGATTCTCTACTATTGATCTCCACAAATCCCTCAAGAGTATTGTCTCTGATGTTGTTGTTGTTGTTGTTTTTTTATTATTTAAAGATTTGAGAGTTTGCAGCAGACCTTTGATTGAGTGGCAGTTGCCGAGTATCGATCACTTTGGATAGTTGTACGTTTTCAGGCGTTTGTGGGTGGAACTAGAGAAGATGGTTATGGCGTGAGTGCGGAGAGATAGAGAGAAAGAGAAGAAGCTAGGTAGTTAGCTGGAGATTTTAGTAGCATGTAGCAGAGGAGTCTGTCTGGGCAACAGCAGCTTTGTGAGGCTGCGTTTTTTCTTTTGGGGGTGAAGTTGGGTGGGTTGTCGAGAACAGATGTCCTTTGACAACAGGCGGGATGGAAAGATGTCGATAAGAATGACGAGCATTTGCAATAGTGTCCCCTTCGATTTCGAGAAAGTGTGCCAGCATATCCATCCCAGGCAGAGAAAGCAGAAGAACAACAACAATCTTGAACAATTGCAGAGGAGCAGCAGCTAACATCGTAGTACCTAGTGTGAGCATCTAGAGATCAAGCCTGGACGTTATTGTCTCTGGTTGTTTAGACAGGATCATACTGGAGCTGCTTGCTGCTCACGGGAGGCGGGGGCTACAGTACAAGGTAGGGGAAAAAAAACAAGAGATCGTGATGTCCGTGGCTTACCAAAGATGGGAGATTGGAGCTGCTGCCTCCTCCAGTGTGCGCGGTTACAAGAAGATCACGACAGGATCACCTCAAGCTATGTACCAGTATGGTTCTGAGGGTGTGGCACTCTTCAGACGCCAGCAACAACAGCAGCAGCAACAGCATCCCCATGATCCGTGCAGACCCCAAGAAAGTGGAACAGAGGAGCAACAGAGATGCAGCAGCAGCAGGGGGATGATGATCGGCGGCACCCACAGCATGAAGCCGGGAACAGCTACAAGGCCGCTCTTGAACGGCATCCAGCAGGCAAGCCGGGGGCTGAGCTTGACTCTGATGAAGCCTAAGAAGGAAGGGACATCTGCAGAAGAGTGTAGTAGTAGCCCTTTGCACAAAGTTGAGAGCACCACTAGGGTTGTGCAGCTACCGGAAACGGTTCCTGATGAGCAGCGCCAATGTGTGAACTTCAAGGTGGAGCCATCCGCACCACCATCGCCATCATCATCATCTTCTTCCTCCATTTGTGATAGGAGAGATCTTCTTCAGCAGAGTTCTTGCTCTTCTGAAGACACGACTTCTGCAGGAGACTTGGAGGCGCAGTCAGCTTTCAGAGGGCCATTACACCAGATGAGCGCTCTGGAGAGCTCACTTCCCATCAAGTATGTGGTGCAGTAGCCGGGTTTGTTTGTTGTTTTCTTTGTCTATGTATGTGTATGTGCTTGAAGAATATGGTGAAGCTCCTGATCTGCTTCTTAATGAATGGTATGGTTGTTTGTTTGTTTGTTTGTTTTCATGGTTTTGGAAGTCCTGCTGCTGCTGTTGGTGATTCTCAAAATGTTTTTTCGCCTGCTGCAGGAGACCTGGACTCTCGAAATTTTTTGGTGGCAAGTCACGGTCGTTTTCTTCTCTGGCAGATGTGTCATCAGTCTCAGATCTAGCAAAGCCCAATAATCCATATGCTAAGCGAAGAAGGATGGGTGCTGGTGGTGGGTTCAGTAGTGCTTCTCTAGATCGCCACAAGACTTTCTATCCTCCTCTTTCATCTGTAGCTGGAATCTCCAAGAAACCTTTCACCAACAAAAGCAGCAGCAGCACTCTTACAATTGCTGTAAAGCTTGGAGGTCTAACCAAACAAGACAGGGATTCTTCTTCTGCTGCTGATCTTCCAGCTTTTTCCTCTAGAACTCATGGTCTGACAAGAACCACACCCTTGAGGTCTTTCTCCCTCACTGATCTGCCCGTGGTTAGTAACCCTTCATTTTCGCCTTTTGAAAGGAGCCTTGCTCACCGGCCATGATGAAATGGCTGACCACCAACAGTCCCAACATGTCCAGTCCCAAATCAAGAACACTCACTTGCCAGGGCTTTAGTGGCAGCCCTTCTTGAAACCTTCATTGATCATGGAGACTGGCAATGAAGCGAAGTCAAGAAAAGCCATTTTCCCAGACTGGTTACTTTCTTACACTTATTGTTTTTGACATCTGATTGTATTCATCCCACCCACTGAAGAATGCTTACCTTTGAACCAAGAGGCACTGTGAGCGGGAGAATAGCATCATGGAGAGTGGCAATGCAGTAAATTCAGGAAGTCAAGGGAGGAGGTGCAGAGGGGTTGTGGGGGGCTGGGGGGGAACACAGAAGGTGTGTGACTTGTGCTTCATGGTACTTTTCAACTTTGATTTGGGACTTTTGGCCATTCAGGTTACTGCATCCATTGTCTCAACAAGTGAATTTGACCATGACACAGAGAGAAGAAAAACTGGCACAGAAACTTGTATTGCAAGGCTAGGGGTAGTGTTGTTGCTTTTTATGCAGTGCAAAGTGATCTCTAGACAGGAGAAGAAAAATTAACATCATCTAAGCTTGGAAACTACTGGACACCTCCCTCTGCAGAAACAAAGGTGTTTTTCACAAAAAGAAGTGAAATGTGGGGGCTGGGTCCACCCTACAAAAGAGAGTTGCAACCTATATTTTGAGAGTTTCTCTGCAAAGTTGAAGAAAAACTTTAGGTGTGGATGCATGGGCCCTTGAGACCATGGTGTTTTGAAGACATGTAACATAACACTCACATTTTGTCTGTGCTGTGATCAAATGTAGTGACAGTAGACTTCTTTTTTCTTTATCTAAATTGGATGTTGATTTTTTCGTCCTTCATTCAAACCTGTGAAGGTGGTTCTGTGATGCTTTTGATTTGGGTCTTGTGAATTGCACTTCTCCTATCTTACTATCAGAAGCTTCAGTCTGGTGCTTACACTAGGAGAATAAAATTGTTTTGTGGGTTTACTTTCATTATGCACAATAGATCACCTTGTGATGAGCCTAAGGCCGGCAGAATTTTCACATGTTGCCACAACATTGTTGGATATTTAGGCCTGAAAAGCAACATACAAGTGCGCTCAGGCCATTGTGCCAGTGAAGTCCCTGTAAGGAATTGGGCCAAGCATGCCAAAATTTCTGAATGGGCAATGAAACAGGCACAATGGCCTGTACACAGCACACTTGGCAACATAATGGTGTTGATGACTTGCACAATGGGCATGTGGATTTTGAACATTGGTCTACCATCAGGTAGATCCAAGAAATCCTGTCCATTCTGCCTTGCAAGGGGACTAAAAAGAGGCACAAAAGGCCATATGAGAACCATTATGTACATGCAGGGGGCATATGTCCAAGCTGAACACAAAAACTTTGTCATTCCCCAAACCCTTGAACAATTCCCCAGAAACCATACACCTTTCCCTGAAAAAGGTTTGCCACCTTGCTCCACACTCCAAGACCCACTTTGAAAATACCTATCAAATTTCACTTATTGTATTTTGAGGATAAACTATGCTGCCTCAGATTCAACAGTCCTTGCCAGGATTGTGTAAGATACACACCCAGATCTACATGACATGTCAGATTTTGTGAGATCCAAATCAATCTGTTACAAAACATTCAATAAGTTTTTACACACAAGAAAGAGTCTATTTTACAACCTTTCCAGAATTTTCATTTGAGAATCCCAGAAGGGCCTAACTTGAAACCTATACAAACTGGACAAAAACTAGAGGTTCTTCCCAGGATTGCCTTCATTGGACACTGTAAATTTTTCCTTGTCATTTGCTAATCACTCACCATCAATATCTTCAGTGTTGACAAGGTAGTTTGCATCTCCCATTGCACAAGGTGAACTCCATCTGAAAGCTCACAAATCCAGCAGACAGACCTTCCAAATTCAAACCAGCAGCTGCCTCCCACTTCTTTCAGGAGGATCTAGTAAAAAATAAATACATGCTTATGAAGAAGTATACACATCCAAGCATCCAAGTTCAATTGAATATTATAGTCCACTTCATTCCATCTGTAGCTTACAAGAATCTAAAACTCAGTGTTTGATACAGATCAAGGAAACAGTAGCCTCTTTGTGACCTGACCGGACAGTAGACTCATTTTGGCTACTAGAAATGAGGAGTGGAGACATAAGAGAACAAAAAACCAGGAGAATCGTCCTAAAAAATGACCCCACTCTGCAAGCATCCTAGTTTTGCTTTACTGCATATCCTACCTATCCTGCTCAGCCATTCATTGCACCCAACCCATTAAAAAGCCATATGTGACAAAAACCTCAAACCCAAAAGTTTTACTGCTGATAAAACCAGGAGATGATCAACTCTGCAGGTTTGAAGACCCACCCTGTGATCACTAGTTCTCTTGAGAGATGCAAACTCCTTTCTCCTCTCCAAACAACTGAAAACCCTGCACATCAGAGAGCTCTCCAAGACTGACAGATTGTCAAGTCTTGAATAGTGAAGATGGCATCTAAAAGCTCCTTGGCCATCCAACTTTCTAACAAAATCAAGCACAGGGCTCCCCAATGCTGTATGGAACCAAGGCCTATGGATCAAAGACATGCCAAGAATTTTTTTAAATCATTTACTATACTCTGAAACACGGCATGTGTGCAGAATTTGACAAGCTGCACATTACTCTTTAGGTCTTGTAACAAAAATACACAGATTCCGTCACACCAACACCCTCGACTTTTTGCTTCACTTTTGCAACCTCCATTTCCAGGAGCATCTACCTTGGCTACCTCATTGAGGCTCAAAGTATCCTGGCTTCTTACACCACAATACAGTACACTTTGAAAGCCATGAACTCCTGAGAAAGGAAAACCTCCACCATTCCAGAGTTTAAGTTTCCTCCATCCCACCATCTGAAGCATATAGTCCACACATTGATAAATTCCCACTTGTCAGTCAGGAGAACAGGGCCTCCTCTGCAGATCCAGGGATTTACAGCAATATACACTTAAGTGGCACCCTGTTCATATGTGGATTGGTGGTATATATGATGATCTCCAACCTTGGCAGGCCTCCAAGGATTTCAACCACCTGAACAGCAGCCCAGTGCCATTACTACTCGACTTTCTGCTAGGGTTGCCTTTCTACTTCTCTTCATCTAGCAGAGGTGCCACACTCCACATCCCAAATTAGGACTGGCAGGCCACTTCATGTCCTAGCAAAGGTTCTGATACCACAGATGATTTGGAGGATGCCCACAGAGAAACTTTCTTGAAGGATGTGGCATATGACCGTAAGCATTAAAACTGATGAAGACATTATTGCTGGTGGCCACCATGGTGCAGAATAAGGGTAGATCGGTAGAGCATTGCCAAGTAGAAGAGGACCATTATTATTACCAACACGTCATCCAGTAATCCCACGAGTCCAACCACTCCTGCACAACCATGAAATTCCACCAATCATCCAAAAGGATGAATAACCATAAGCATCAGCAATAAGGATGAATAACCATAAGCATCAGCAATAAGGACGAATAACCATAAGCATCATCAATAGGGATGAATAACTATAAGCATCATCAATAAGGATGAATAACCATAAGCATCAGCATAACCAAGTCAAACCTTTAACAGCACCACTTGCAAAGCAACAAGACAACCTGTCAATTTCATAATAAACCATCTAGGACCAGATCGCATTATCCACAATACAGGTCTGTCAAGAAGAGTCATCTTCACACAGGAAAATATGGTTTATTCCATATAATTGTCTACTTGTGCAGGGACATGAATGTATCATGGAAACATACCTTCCGGGATAACATCCAGTGGTGAGAAGACATAAATAGCTAGCAAAACGAGCTGCACAAAACCATGAACCCACAAGTATTCAAACACTTGTCAGTTTGTTCTGAGATAAATGATGATGCAACACCTTGTCAACAAGCAGAATGGTTTCTCACACGGTTCAGTAGTGTACACTAGCCCTGCAGCATCTGCACAACGATTTTCAAGCTGCAAGAAACTTAGAAAACTCATAAGCTACACCCAGGAGCAGAGGCCATACAAAGAAGAGTATACGAGTGCGGTGGACAAGAGGGATTGCTCGTTGTGGGTCCATCAATTCCCAAATCATGCGTCGCAAAAGTAAAGGCATGTCCCGCACTCTCTGCAACAGTTTTTAAATATCCATATCTTGTCAGTGTAGATAGTAAGCATTCAAAGGTAACATCCTGCATGCAGTATAACAACAGCTGAATTTTGCACAAAACCCTTAATCTGGCATGGGAAATGTAATGTCCTTAACAAAAGGAATGAGGTAGGAATAAAAATATGCAACAAATGCATGGACAATAACATCTTAGAGGTGCAAGGCAAGTGAAAAAGGCAACTGCAGATAGTCCAGTAAAACAATCAACCTACCTACTCTCTTCAACATGACAAAGAAACTTTGAGGCAACTCTGCCTCTGCTGCACAGACAAAAAAACAGAGGTGCACTGAAAAGAAAGAATAGGGATTGCCTGCAGGAAGCTGACAGGCCCTCCTCCAAAAATTCGGTTGTACTTGGCAAGGTCCTGCATGATGCCCACCACCTCTGGCTCCTGCTGCTGTGAATCTGAGACCTCACTAGGGATGAGCAGTGTGATGGCACGCCTGCATATAGGGCATTTACATGGCTGCAATACTGAGCTGTGTTGCCAAACTCTCAATATGCACTCCCCTGCCATGTATAAAAATTATCAAGTAAATCGCCTGGAGTGTGCAGCCAACTCACATCATGTTTACTCTTCCCTCCACGTAGATTGCTAAACATCCAAGCATACAGAAAAGACTGCTTACCGCAGAACCAGTGAGCACAATTTGCCTGGCATGGCAAGGTGAAGGAATCATGGCAGACAGAGCAGCAGTCATTATCAGGTGGGGCATCCATATGTGACAGGTAGCCACTGTTGCTTGTCGGTGGAGGTTGCACTGTTTCACTACTTCCGTGCTGTCCCCTCAGCACACTCCACACATTGCCAAACCAATTTCGGACTATGCACACCCCATGCTTCAACAGGACAAAAGAGTGCCTGCAAATTCACCACCTTGCCAGTTATTGTCAGCTAACACACCTAACATAGAGGCTGAAACAAAATCTACCTGGAGTTCGACACAAATGCACACTGTGACCAGCAGTGAACTCTTGAATGCCTGCTCAATCAGACAGTTAATACCCACAGCTTGAATATTGATTACACAAAACCAATACTCAAGCTGATGGCCTGGGGGCATTGCAGGTTGTCTGGGATTGCAATCCAGCTAGGCACAAGCTAAGTGTTACACATAGTGTTCAAATCAGTTGTCATAGGACTAAGGTTGTTGTGTGGAACCTCATAGCCTTGTAGTCCTAATGGGGAAATTGGGCAACAGTTGGGCAACCTCTTTGCCCTGCCTAGGCCATTGAATGGTATCCAATTGCATAAGAGGATAACTTTGAGATTGAAGGGATGAAGAGACCATCATTCCTTTTGCATGCATAAGTAAATAAACTTATTGAGAGACTGTGAGAGACAACCATCAAGCAAGGAAACTGCCATTTCTCAGTCATGCAATTGCGAATGGCCTTTGGTTGATGATGATGACCTTCTCAAATTGAGCTTCAACCAGACAGCCTGGTCACAAAGAAAACAGACAAAATGACCTAGGATTCAAGCGTGAGATTTTTGAAACCCATGAATCCTGTCAAATCTCCTCTCGCATATACCGCAAACTCCTAGTTGACCTAAGTGTCCAGACTATATAGTCTTGCATAATAATTTTGAGAATGTGACATGATATACAAATCCAATTAAAAACAACATCAGTACTACTACTTGCGCTCATCTTCTCAAATCCAGGGGCTAGGGTTTGGGGACATGGTTGGTGCATGTAAAGTTCTTCTTCCATCTTTGCTTTTCCGCCCACCTAGAAATCACAATAGATGAATACAAAGTCTGGTGATCCTGCAATTGTCATCTCCTGACGAGGGACACACAGTGGCCACATCTTCTGGTGAGTCGGTGACCATGATTGCCGTCACTTGGAAAATGCGACGATGAAGATGATATAAAGGCAAATCAGCGATCAGGGAGCGAGAATACCTCAAGGAAGAGCGGAAAATGAAGACAATAGGAGCAGCAACCAACGCCGTGTACACCAACTCATCGCCCACCCCTTCTATTATGGGCATCGTCTGTCCGTTCCCGTTCCTTCCTCCCCGGGGCGTGCTCCTTTTCTCTCTACCCGCTTTCACGTTTCCGTTCGGTTTTTAAAAAAAATTCTTGTTGCTCCCTTCTTCTTTTTGTTTTCCGAACTATCTTTTGTCCTCGCAAACCTCCCTCCCTTCCCCGCCCTCCCCAGTGCCTGATCTTCCAAGCCCTAAGGACAAAAGGAGTGAGCAGAAGAGAAACTAAGTGGCACAGACTTGTGGAAACTCATCATATCACTTCGACGTTTCTGCTCCGGGTCACCATGAGAGAAGGCAAAGCGGTCCCCGAGGCGCAGGAAGAAAGGGAGCGACCAACGACGCCAAGAGAGGAGCAAGCGAGCAGTGGCGACAAACGTAGCAGCAGCAGCAGCAGCAGCAACCCGCAGCCCAGCCCAGCCCGGCAGCCCCGCACGCTTGCCAAACCCAGATGCCATGACGACGTGTCGTCTTGTCCAGGCCAAGTGCCAATATTCTTGGCCCAGTGGCAAAGCATCCGGGGTAGAGAGTAGAGAGGAAGAGACCCTAAACCCACCCACTCAACAGGACTTGGACCTTGGGGTAATCCCATCTCATTTATGGTGCATTCACACTTGATGTTAAGTCAGTGTTAAATGAAAATCTAGGTGGCATCCTAGATGGCACCCAATGTTAAATCAGGGATAGCTTAATGTTAAGTGAATGCTAGCTTAATATAAAATTTTCATGATAACTAAATTTAAGTTCTAAATGGCTAGCATGATGATGTTAGGGGACTCAACACTAAAGTCCCTAACACCAAGTGTGAACACACCTTTAGTACATAGGCTTCAAACTTTGATAATATTAGAGAAAAATGATAAGCTTATGTGTTCATAAATGGTAAATTCATTTCACATGTGTAAGTTAGATAACACACTTATTAGTACAAATAGAATTTAATTGCATTTCAAATTTGCTCTAGACTCACCTAAACTCACACAACTTAGATTAGATTTGAGAAGAGGCACCACCTTCTTCCTTATTAAATAATGTATTATGAACTTATTCATGAAACTCACATTGAAATGGTTAAATTTTTTGAGAGTCCTTAATGGACTCTAAAAATTAAGGCACATTTACATTTTGAATTTTTTGAACTTCATAAGTCTCTTTATATATTTTTGTTTTGTGCATGCAACAACATTACCTTTCAGTTTTTGTCAAAATCTTTTCAACCCCATCTGGCACATTCTAATCATTTAATTCTTTTTTCTAATTTTAATGGTCAAGAATCAAATGGTTAATTTGATTCTAAACCATTTTTTGAACCATTACTTGTGTTTTCACATTTCCAAATAAAAAATGCAAGCCCACTTTTAATATTTTTGTTTGAAGACATTTCCAAAGATATTTTAAAACCTCAATTTGAATAAATATTGTTATCTACACTTTAATCCCAAATTTTTAAGACACTTCAAAACTCCAATTCTCAAAATGATTTCAACTTGGAAGCGATTGGGAGTCACCTCCTTTGCATTTTCCCATATTTGACATGTAAATTTTAAAACATTTTTTTGGTTTACATCTTCTTTTGTGCCCATAAACTTTGGTTGTGAGCCAAGGTTAAGGTCATAACAACTTTAAATTAATGAATGAGGTTAAAAGAATAAACATGCATTTAATAATATTCAAACTATTGGGACAAAAATTTCAATTATAATTTAAGATTTCACTATTGTTAATAAATTGTTCATTAAAATTTTCAATTATTGTAGAAATCATGTGTAATAAATGCAATTTTTTTTTTTTAAAAACCATGTTTCGATAAAAAAAAATCGTTAATTTTTTGGGTACACACCTTTGGGGTGAAATGGGGGTTAGGGTTGAAACAAGGCCCAAAAGCAAAATTACTTTACAAATAACTATATTGACTTATTCTTCCATCACCATTGAATTTTCATATATGATGAACTAAGGCTCCACATTGCTTCATAAACCATTTACACAAATTTCATAAATGATAAATACACACATGAAGTTATTATATTAGGGTTTTGTCTTATTCCATGCAACCATTTACACACATTTTACCCAAGTTCATAATGCATATATTTCATTTAGAATTGTGTTATGATCTCTTTCATCCATGTCTAAATCTAAAGAATAAAATCTCATTACGTGCATAATATAAAAAATTGAATTTTAGGATGCAATTATTTCTGAGTTCTAAAATGGGGCAATCCAATTGTGTAATTAGGACTTTGGGTACCTATGTGTCATGAATACATAGGTTTCAAACCTCAAACATATTAGCTTATTCATTGATCGTCATCCATTTTTCATATGTAGTGAATTAAGGCTCCATGTCATTGATGGAACCATTTATGCAACTTTTATATGTTAAATGTAAAATGTATGGGCTATTGTAATACAACTTTGTATTGTGCCATGAAACTATTTATGCAGATTTTTTCCAAGTTCATAATACATTTTTCTTTTAAAATAATGTTGTGATCTCATCCATCCATGTATAAATCCAAAAAATCAAATCTCATTATGTGCATAACACATATACAATAATAACCACACCCCTGCGCAAGGATGACACGTAGCAAACAATAGCTTCGACAATACTTAATCATATTTTTAAAATTATGTAATTTTGGATATTTTAAAAGCTTGTTGTCAAAAATTTCTAAAATATAAATTAAAATGTCAAAAGTTCTTGAAATTAAATCTAAATTATCATTAAATAATGTCATGCATTAAATAATTCACAAGTCACATGTGACATAATGGAATATCATTTAATTTTAATATTGCAAAATTGTAGAATTGAGATTGTCATGTAGTAAATGGTTTTTTGGTCACTTGATGTGACATTAAACTTTAACATATTATGCTGTGAAAAGGGTGTGGGAAATAACTTGTGTTTCCCACCTCATTAGATTCACATTCAATTTATTTTCATCATTTATTTCAAAACTTGGAGCACAAGGCTTGGGTTTTGTGTGGTGTTGTTTCTTTCATTGGGTTGGTGTGGTTTGAAATATTTTGATTTTGTAAGTGGAGGGTTGTTGTGGAGATGGCAACCGTTGATGCAAAG
>Ga0209611_10011864_pt1 | contig 12410 bp, 12 predicted proteins | sample S1TSphgellanicum_3_FD_187693 | JGI IMG/M metagenome (GOLD analysis project Ga0209611, IMG submission 187693) | Host-associated microbial communities from peat moss isolated from Minnesota, USA - S1T2_Fc - Sphagnum magellanicum MG (SPAdes) (version 2) | ecosystem: Host-associated > Plants > Peat...
TCGATCCTGGACCTGATAGTGTTGCTACCGAAGAGCCATCCAGGGCGATATCCGAGACACCTCCGCCATCTGCTCACCGTCTTGCTTTCGGTCTTGTGTCTGATCACAATCACTGTGACATTTCCGAGCCCATACCTGAGCAGTCCCCAACACCCGCCATTGGTTCTCCTGGTCCTGATTTTGATTTTGACTCTGGTTCCCTTCCTCGTGTCATCCTGCGATCATCTCAGCGCATCAAGGCTAAAAGGCCTTCTGATAGCGAAGGTCCTTCACCAAAGCGCCCAAAGCTATCTGAAGGGAAGAAGAAGACTGGGAAAACTACTGAAAGTGATGTAGTCAATAACAACGACGATAAGGATATTGGGGAGGACTGTGAGCAGGTCCCTAGACTTGAAGTCCACGGTGACAAGGAGGTATGTCCCATGACGAATTGATGAGCCATAATTTTACTGATTATTGTTCTAGCGTGCACCTTCACCTGCTATACACGTTTACTCAGCTGATCACACCAAGTATTATGAGTATGAAGGAAAACACTATGTACGTAAACAGGCTACTAATCACGGTTCTTGAGATAACCTTTATCCTTTGACTACGGTGTAGAGCTCTCAGATCTCCAAAGATCTTCAAAAGCTTGCTGCGCACGTGGATGTTGTGAGGAGCAAAAACGGTCTTCCCACTGGCAGACCTATAGAATGGGCGGATGGGATGACAAGTCCTGTTACTCTTCCAATGCCCGCTAAGCTCCTGAATAGCTCTCCAATCTACACGTTGGATTTTGCAGACTTCCTCAAGACCTCAGCGAAGGATTTGCAGGATATTTTCCGCCGCTACCCCGCAATAGTAGTAAGTGGGCGCCCAACCCGCCTCAAATGTGACCTTGCTAGTTTGGAAGAATGGGGTGGAGTTGACGAGCTCAGAGACATGCATGGTAAGTTGTCTCATTAATATTAATATTCCAGAATTAACACAGTAACCTCAATCTAGATAACTCAAGATACGACCCCCGCAGGCCTGAGGCTGTTTTTGTGCGTGCATCCTTCCGGGAATTTCTCGAGACTTCCAAAAACGTCAACAGTCTTGATAACCCGCTTAGTGGGGGGGTACCAGCTCCTATCCAACTGGCCACTGACCTACGTGCCGCTGTCTCTGCGTACGAAGAATTTCCCACTAACATCCCAGTGCGAATCATGAATTGGGGTCTGTTAGCAAAGGCCGATGCAGTTCATCCTCCCCATGTAGACCGCCCTGGAACATGCACTTGGGTGGCCATCGAAGATGGGCTGAAGAAGTGGGATTTAGCCTTTCCACCGAGGGGAACCGAGGAAGACGAGATCGCTAATCCAGCTGCGTATGCGGCTGAAATGGCTGACGGTCGCAACTACGCTAGGGGCTGGAAATGGTATTCTGTACTACTGTATCCTGGAAGCATGCTGTATGTTGTTATTGTTCCGCTACAACAGTTTACTCAAACTCACTTTTGTTATAGATTCATGCGCCCAGGAACAGTTCATAGTGTAACCACACTTCAAGATTGCATCGCATTGGGTGGCCACTTCTTTTCTGTGCCTGCAATTAGGCATTCCGTTTATTCAATACTTCACAATTTTGTTGGCTCCCATACGATCACCAACGTCTCGATGGATAATGAGCAACAGATGCTTCTTCGCATTGTCCTCTTCTGGCACAAGACTATGTGTGAGGGAAGCAGTGCGTATTTGAACCAAATTGAACAGCTGGGCCAGGGTAGGTCTTTTTACTGGAATGTTTGACGCAATATGTGCATTAATCAACTTCATTCCAGATTCAATTTCCCACGTTCCGAATGTGCTCATGTTTGAAGACTTTCTGAACCTTGCCATGCTGCTAAACTATGCAGAACTGGTATTGGTCGTGACTCCAGCGAGGTATAGCTCTCCTTGCTTGGTCAGCTTTCAGCAAACTGTCTACCAATTGCCGCGTCAGCGCAGTCGCGAAATCCGTTGTTGGTTGCTGGAAAACTTTCGACTTACGTTAGATCCACCGGTTCAAGATGGGTACAACGACGACGAAAGATTTGATGCTTTACTGCTAAAGTCTCTTCTTGGACAGGCTCATACATTGTGGGCAAGTGTCAAGCGCAGGCAAGAGCTTGGGGTTGTGGGGGCTAAGTCTTCCGTGGGATACCGAGAAAAGCAAATTACGCCCTCCCAAGTTCTTTCCGCCATTAGTCAAGATCTTTCGGACTTCCCGGGTTTCAGCATGTGGAAGGATGAGCTGCTCAAGCCGGCCCCTACATCGTACTCATGGCCCGCTCCTCCAGATGCCAGTCGCTATTTAATCCGACGTAAAGTGTAGTTTTAAAATGTTACTATTGTTGATAACTTTATATATAAAATATTTTGGCCTTAATTGTATTACTTTTTCTGATTCTTACTTATACGCTTATCATAGGATAAGCTAAGGCTTACCATAACTCTCATAGTGCACCCAGCTTATACTTAAGGATTTCGCTCATAGTTCGAGTCAGATTCAAAGCAGCATGCTAACGAGCACGTGCTAACGAGCAGGTGGCTTTCCAAAGTATGGCGACGTCTTCGAGATACGCTGGCCAAGATTTCCGCTATGCGACTTCGGTCCAGTCAGCATCCTACGGATGGTCTAAACACACTTTCAGTCAAATAGTGATCTTGGAGCCCCTCCCTCAGACGTCCATAAGAAACGGAAACAGATCCGGCCTCCTTCTCCAGAGAAAGGACAGAAGCGAAAGGCTTCACATGGAATATTGTAGCAAAGTAAGCACTTAGGTATTTTATATATCTTACTTTGATTTTCACGTTTATTTGCAGGCGTTAAAACAATTTTCATACCGTTGTAATACAAGTAATTTTACGTTCAATTGCTACGTACGCGTTTAGAAGGCCGAACGTTCACCTCATCCTCCGATTCAGAACGAACCCTTACCTGCTCCATGCTTGAACCCTTCCAATTCCCAGTCCGAACATCCTCCCAGCGCGAAAACCCCTCCAAAGCCCTCTTCCATCGAACCTTTCGGTCTTGCTCACGCTTCACAAGCTGCTCGGGAGTTGCTGAGGCTAGGAAAGCCTTGTCCGATTTGAAGCCGTTGTAGCGCCAACGAAAGAGCGCCCCTGCAGAGTACTGAATAATCGAGTACCGTTTCTCGTGCTCCTGAACTGGGATATTCGAATGCGTAACGAGAGCGGATGGGAAAAGAATGGATGCGCCAGGGGGAAACCGTACAATGATCTTGAGATTCCAGAGAACGAAATGGCCTCCCTTATCAGCGTCGAACGGGCCTAAGGCTGTCGCGACACACCAACCGGCAGCATTATTGCCGTCATCGACGTGAGGAGGTGAGAACGATCGCGGTCCCATGTTGATAGTGGTGGCAGCAAATACGGTTTTCGGAGAGGTAGGTCGAAGGTGAGGGTGGTGAGCTTGGAGAGCCTCCGCAGTTTCTTTGTATTCCATATACGGCGTATGAGCAAACGTATTAAACATACCTAGCAAGCTTCAAAGGCAATATCAATGAAGGTGAGTTCAACTTACTATTCGTGAACCCGACGATGCGCTGAACATCCTCGCTCTTCAATACACCCTCAAAAATCTCTCGATTCTTCTTTCCATTAATAAGAACGTTTCCTACGGTCTCTCGTCCCCCACCGTAGGAATATCCAGCAGAACACGTTGCGAATTTCCCTCGACGACCGCTGAGGTTCTTTGCAGCAAAGGTCATCTTCGAGACTCCTTCGGCAATGACCTTCGCAGCACCATCGCTAACCCCATCCCATTCCTGGCCTTGTGCAGAATCAGGGACGCCAGCTAACACGGTGGAGATAATGTCCTCTTCGTCAACGAGTACAACGGTGGAGCTGGGTCCGTGAACAAACAACATTGCAAAAATCGAACTGGAAACTTACCGGCCATCCCAGTCCAGCACCTTAAACCCATGCATGCTTACAAGAGCTTGCAAGTTGCGCCATACTGCGCCAAGACCACCGTTGAGTCGTTTCCCAGCCCAACCGGTCGAGGAAACGGGTAACGAGAATGTTGAAAAGTTCTTGACTGGAATTGACTGCGCGTGCTGGGCATGTCGAGCAGCAATCAGTTTAATTTCGCCAGCAGCATCACGGGCCTGAGCTTCGGCGCGTCGTTTTGCTTTTTGATGGCTATTGCGAGGTTTGCGTGGGGCAGAAGATATCAAAGGGGAGGGACCGAGATCGAATTGCGTTGTCGGAATACAAGAGGGAAGAGACGCGTTGGATGCAGGAAGGGAGGTGTTTTCTTTGTCTTCCAGTTCTATTTCTTCATCTAAATAGTCCCCTACATCTTCCCTAGCGATCCGCCTCTCATTTTCGATTTGAAGAGCCTTGCGAAGGCTGAAGCCGCAGCAGCGGATAACTTGAGCGATCTCTCGACGGATGGTTCCCGATCGCAGCTTGCCCTTGGGGTACAGCTCTTGAAAAAGTAGGTTAGCAACAGGCCAAGAGCAAAGAGAGCAGGGCCAGAACCCAAGCGTTTCGAGCCGTCAAGGTAGGTTCCACCGTTGCTCTAACCCGTGGTGAGGTTTTGAGCAGCATTTTTCCCTAGGCAGACGCTTGAAACGCGGTGAAAGCGTATCGAAAAGGTTCCGCCACTGCTCTAACCCGTGGTAAGGTTTTGGGCAGCAGTGGAGCCCCCTCGGCGCACTCTCCGAAGCCAAATGTAGCTGAAGGTTCAGATATAAAGTATGCTTACCTGGGTCGAGGTCGGCCATCGTGTTTGAAGGAGAACGTCGCGGTTTGAGTTGAAGTTTGTTGAACGATTTGAAGCTCACACGTTTGTGAGCGCCACACACGTGAACTACCCGGTAACGACTCCCTTCTCTATTTCACCAACGCACGATTCTCATTGCGATAAACCCCGATATGCTGGATACGCCCACGCGCACACCCTTCATCTCTCTGCCGTCCGAGCTGGTTGGACACGGCGATGTAACCCATCCCACTACTGAGTTTACAGCGCTCGCTTGTCTGCTTACATGAAATGGCGCCATACTTTGGGCCGAAATCCGAGCAGGTGATAGGGCGGCACGTGCTCGTGCTAACGAGCAGGTGACAGGAGCGCCATGTGCTTATTTCTCCGAAATTTAACCTCTGCTCTATAACCACCTATCAATGCCGACTCTCACGCCTGCTTATGTATCTTATCTCGGAGTGAGATGGCAGCACGTGCTCGTGCTAACGAGCAGGTGACAGAAGCGCCATGTGCTTATTTCTCCGAAATTTAACCTCTGCTCCGACCTTGAGAGCTGTCCCTTAATATCTGCCAAATCTATGATTATTGCTTCTTTTTAAAAAATAGAAGGCGGTGTAATAATATGCTTGCCCCTAGGGCCCTTGCGATTGGAGCTATCCTGGTCCTATATCCGCTACTCGCGATGCATGTGATACTACCTGGATTATGGCACTCCTGATTGTCTCACCAAAAGTCTCTAATTCTGTCTTTTCCGTACCTAATATTTATAAGAAAGTTGATTTCGTACCAACACGCTCCACCCTCTGTCTCACCCATGTCCTTCCTGTGCTTTGTCTGCGATAAAAGCTTCAACAGGCTGCAAGATCGCAGCAGCCATATACGGTTAAAAAAAGATGATGCTCATCAGCAGTACCTGCAACAACAAGAGCAAAATTTAACCCATCAGTTTTCAACGACTGTCGAAGCTGCTACCTCTGCAGCTGCTACCATTACTTCTGCGCGCACGCCTATCCTTGACAACGTATCGGTGCAGTGGAATGATGTGGACTGCGACGATCTCCCTTCGTCGTGGAATATGGACGTCGATTCCCCAGAATCTGATGTATATTCGGATGACGAACAAAGCATCATTAGTGGTGCTGAGGTGCCAGTGGTGGAGGACGATGACAATGACGAGACCGAGATTTTTGCCCAAACAATGGCAGCGGCGTCGCGCGCTCTCGGTGGTCTCGATTTAGATGATATACCGGAGGCTTTCAACTTCTTGCCGGATCCCGACCTTGATGTGGCAGAGGGAGAGGCTGGTCCTGGTCCCTCTACTGCTGCATACCGACGCACTCGTCGTACCCTTGTCGAAATTGATGCAGAACGGCCAACTTATAAATGGCATCAAACTGCAGGCCAGGTGTATGGACATGAGCCAACGATTCATAACCGTTGGCAAGCCCTGTTCAATGCAGGCCCCCAGAGCCAAGAGTACAAACCATTTCGTAACCGACTTGACTGGGAAATAGCCCAATGGGCAGTAAAAGAAAAGATACATCAGAAGTCATTTAATCGCCTTTTGAATATTCCTCAGGTAACTGTTTGTTTTTTAACCGGCGTGGCAATCCAATTGATGTTCATTTCAGGTTAAGGAAAGATTAGGGCTATCTTTCACAAGTGCCCGATCCATGCTTGAAACAGTAGACACAATACCAGAACGATCCGGACAATGGTTCACGAAACAACTTTCTTTCAAAGACCGCCCAAAGGAATATTTCACTATTCGTCATCGAAATCCCATCGACGCTATAAAGGCTCTCTGGGGAGATCCCGCCTTTTCAAAAGATCTTGTCTATAAACCAGCAAAAATGTTTCGAGGACAAAGGCAAACTGAGGATCAACGGATATATTCTGAGATGTGGACTGGAGGGCTTTGGAATGCAGCGCAGGTATGCCAAGCATCTCTTCCCTCCAAGACTATCTTTCTGAATTTCTATTGAAGGAAGCCATTCCATCAGGAGGAACTGTGGCGCCTGTGATAATTGCGTCAGATAAAACAAGACTAACTCAGTTCTCAGGAAATAAATCGGCGTATCCTGTATATCTGACCGTTGGAAATATTCCGAAATCTCTCCGACGCAAGCCCAGTGCCCAAGCCTGCGTTCTCATTGCATATCTTTCTGTCGATAAAGTCTCCGACGGTCTCTCCGCAACAGCACTTCGAGTACGAAACTATGAGTTATTCCACAGATCCATGGCACTTGTTCTTAATCCTCTCAAAGCAGCAGGAAATCCTCGAGGAACTGGGATATTAATGGCTGGAGGCGATGGTGCATTGAGAAGAGTATATCCTATACTCTCCACCTATGTTGCGGATTACCCAGAGCAATGCCTCGTTACTTGCACCAAGTATGGGACATGCCCTAAATGTCAACGAGAGGCCGATGCACTCGAGCAGCCCACTCAGGGTGAACCACGAAAACAGAAATGGACACAGGGAGTTATTCAGCATGCCCGCTCAACTTCCTCTACTCACGGAAGGCATAAAAGTGCACACGCCATCTGTATGGAAAGCGATGTTGCTGGTGGAAATTACGAACCTTTCTGGGTTGGGTTCCCTCTTGTGGACATTCACCGCTGCATCGCTCCTGATATACTTCACCAACTCTATCAGGGAGTGCTAAAACACCTCATTGGCTGGATGCAGACGGTAATGGGTGAAGAGGAACTGGACCGCAGAATACGTTCTCTTCCACCGGCATGTGGGGTGCGGCATTTTAAGAACGGGATATCGGCATTGGCTCAAGTCACTGGAACGGAGCGGAAGCATATCGCTAGAATACTACTTTCCTGCTTGGTTGGGAAGGTGGAATCGAAAGGGATCATAGCTTGTCGGAGTCTGCTCAATTTCATACACCTCGCTCAGTACCCTTCACATGATGAAGAAACACTGGGGTACCTGAAATCGGAACTAGACACCTGGCACAAATATAGGTCGTTTTTCCTTCAGGATGGCATTCGAGAGAATTTCAATATCCCCAAATTCCATTCGCTACTACACTACATCGATGCAATTCGTTGGCTAGGCACTACAGACAACTATAACACGGAGTTGTTCGAGCGTTTACATATTGACTTTGCCAAAGAAGGCTGGAGAGCCAGCAACAAGCGCAATCATTTCCCACAAATGGTCAAATGGCTCTCCAGACAGGAAAAGATTGCCTCCTACGACTTCTATAGATCCTGGCTGGAAGAATTTCAGAGCCGAGAAGTGGGAGATGAAGAAGAGGCAGAAAATGAATCAAAGGAAGGAGGTGGGGATGAAACTGTTGAGGTTGTGAGGAAAAGGGGTAGTCAAAGTAGCGGCGGTGAGAATGCCTCCCAAGCCATAAAGGGACGAATGATGTTGTCGAAACATCCTGCAGAGCCAAAAAAAAGTTTAGTGCGAATCCTTATCTCACACGCAGCTCCAGGCTTCCTAGCTCATTTAAAGCTTTTCCTCAATTCTCTTCTTCCTCCCGCTCAGCAACTTTCCAAGCACCAAGCACTTCAGGGCACCCTTCCATTCACCAATTTGGATGTCTGGCACCAATATAAGTTTTCGCCAATCAATCTATTCAATGATGATTCAGATGGAATACGGGAGATTGTCAAGGCTGTTCCCATCTGCCCAAAGTCACACATTCCGCGGTTCGACACCGTGATCGTTTTGGACACAGATGAAGCGGAGTCAACGGCTGTCCAAGGTAGGATATATTCAATTATTCCCTGGATTTATCCTGATGTCTAGAGGCCAGGTTGTAGGGTGGCTAGGCTTAGGATTATTTTCTGCTTGCCTAAAACGGTTAATCGGGATGGTTTTTCCGAACCCGCACCCGTTGAATGGCCAACCCAACCATTGGCATATGTGACTTGGTTCACTCGTTTCAGGCCTTCACCAGACGATGACACGGGTATGTACCGTATTGAACCGGCAAAGGATTCCAAGGCCCAGGCACAGGGCATGATCATTCACCTCATGGATATTCGACAGAGCTGCATGCTCACACCCAGTAAAAGCAGCTGGGATCCAACTTGGACCAGGGACAATATCCTTGACAGATGCGAATCATTTTTGGTCAACAATATGCAAAGTAAGTATAGTTATCAAACAATATATTGACATGGAGTCAAAATTCTGACTTGAGTCATTAAATTCGAGTCACAAAACTCGAGTCATAGCAAAATGGAATGGTTATAAATATAAGCTTAGTTTCGTATGTTTTGCGTGATTTTCCCTCATGGTTAAGGGACAGAAGCGACCGCACCAAGAGTCTTCTTCTCGGCCTGGCAAGAAGCGATTCCTTGATGTACAAAATCAAGGGTCTGCTACGAAGCCTACACATCAGTCAAATGGGAAGCCTGAAAGAATCTTGAAGCCGAATACTTTTGTTAAAAATGGAGGGGCAAAACCCTCCACTCACTCGAAAGCCCGGGCTGGCAAAGCAAGTAATCACGGTATGTCTTGGTTTTTTTTTCTTGAACCCTACTCAATTTTTTGAAGCCAGCGACGCGGAAACTAACAGCGCTCGGGAGTCCACCCGACTGTCCGACTATAAGTCCACACTGAGCGTATCTGCTCCAGCAGCCCAATCTCAGGCCCGAGCTGAACCCTGTATGTAGAGTGTATCCTCTCTTATGAATTTCTTCCTGTGTTTCGTTCCTGTATTCTGATACTTTCACATCCTAGCAGGCAGCAATGCTAGCGGTACGTCCTCCATTGCTTTTACTTCCAGTCCTGCCTCCTTACCAGACTCAGATGAGTTGGACCAGGAAGTTCGACTAAGTTCTACCGAGAACCAATTTCTTGAAGATGTTTTGCCTGAAGGGGAAGGTAAATTGTACTTACTGTTTTATCAATGATCCATCCCTAACCCGCGTCTAGATCTCCCTGAGGAACCTAACTCGGATGGCAATGAACTAGAAGACAGTGAGCAGGACACTGATGGAGAGGAGGAAGATAACGCATGTATACTCCTCGTTCTCGATAATCTTACTTATTCATTTCCCATTTATTTCCTATTCTTCTAGCTCATAGTCCAGGACGTCACTAATGCTTCAGGCTCGAAACCCAAGGCCAATAAGGAAGGAAACTCTCACAAAGTTTTACTTTCCGAATTCGAGAACCGTAAGCTAGCTCTGTTCGCAAAGTGCTGTGCACGAGTGGCAACGTGCTTGGTCACTATGTGTCCCGAAGATCCACTGTATAGCTGGCCCACTTTCACGGAGGAGTTTGAAAGATTGGTGAAGGAGGGAAGATGCCTTGATTTGGTGGAATCGTTGGAACAAATCAATGGCGACCCGGAGGGTAGAGATAAGTTGGTCCGCTTTGTTAGTGACACTTGCATCCCATGAATCTGGCTTTATTCTGACCTAACATTTTCTTATTAGATGAATTATGGGTGCTCCGCTGTACGGTATGACCTTGGAAAGGAAACACGCATCAGAACTGGACAATTCTATGATATCCCTGGAACGCGCTCTTCAACTGAAATGGTTAGTCCACCTTCATGTCGAGCTACCTATGATTCATGCCTCTTTCTTTAGATATCAGTTGTTACATGGTTGCTCAAAGATCGTCGATACCACCATTCTCAAGTAGATTTGGAGGTATGTTAAAAACCTTTTTCTAACTTTCTACTGATACATATCTGTTTCTCTCAGATGCGGACCACAGACAATCTCCCCTTTCGAACACCGTTGCTGGCCTACATCCTCCGTGGCTATTTTATTGAAGGAAGACCCAAGCGAGACTCGCTCTTAATTGCAAGGTTGCACCGTGAGCGGTGTATCCCGGTTGCCCTCATCGTCATGGCCACGGTTCTGGTACAGTTTGTTTCAAAAGTACTATATTTTTGCAACTTACCTGTTTTTAGATTGGACATGCTTTACAAGAGTTTGCGTCAGGGTATCAGATGATCCATGCACTCACGACAACCAACCTTGTCAGCCAGTGAGTCCTCAAAATTTGACTTTTTCACTTCCTTATTCTCATGTTGTGACCAGTTATCGATCTGTTGCAGAAACTATGAGCAATCTTCAGCAGCAGGCAGCTCCCTATGTCGAACGCCTACAGACTGACTTGTATGAAGCAATGATGTAGGTTTCATTTGTGGATTTGCTCTTCGATATCATCACATTCATTGCCTCATTTCCAGGTCTGCTGGCCCCCAGATTATACCGTCACAGAAATACGACTATGCTGCATTGAATCAATTTGCCTCAAAGCCCAAAGAGTCTGATCAACCAGTTGGAGATGAGAATGGTAGGGGGAGCACTACTGAGAGTCACGTTGACGTTAATGAAGAACATGGTGATGATCATGGTAGGGTCAGTGATGCAGAGGCTACTGTCATTGAACCAGACTCTCAGCAGGGCCCCGAGCATGACCACAGTGAGTTGGTCATGGAAAATGGCCTGGCTGAGGATGATAAACATGCTCATGCTGACACTGCTGACAAGAGCGGCCCTTGATGCCATATCGATGCTATGTGTACATATTGACTATATCTGATGTCCAATTCGATGCTGCTGGGTTTTTATCTGATCAATCCTTGAGGCCTACTGAGATCGCTCTAAAAGATAAGTCAACATGCGCCAAGGATCCTTCCGGCATCCCTCGGGTGACCCAAGGGATCATAAATATGTTCTCAGGTCTCGTTCAGGCATCTGCAGGTCTCACTGAGGGATCCACGGGTGCCTCTCAGACATCCACAGGTGTCTCTCAGACGTCTACAAGTGTCTCCCAGGCATTCACGGGTCTTGCTCAGTCATTCACAAGTGTCTCTCAGATGTCCACAGGTGTCTCTCAGGCATCTGCAGGCGTCTCTCAGACATTCACAAGTGTCCCTCAAAGTCTCTCGAGTGCCCCTCAGGCATCCATGGGAGTCTCTCAGACGTCCACAGGTGTCTCCCAGGCATCCGCAGGTCTTGCTCAGTCATTCACAAGTGTCTCTAGAATGTCCACAGGTGTCTCTCAGACGTCTACAGGTGTCTCCCAGGCATTCACGGGTCTTCCTCAGTCATTCACAAGTGTCTCTCAGATGTCCACAGGTATCTCTCAGGCATCTGCAGGCATCTCTCAGACGTTCACAGGTCTCACTCAGGCATTCACAAGTGTCCCTCAAAGTCTCTCGAGTGCCCCTCAGGCATCCACGGGTGTCTCTCAGACGTCCACAGGTGTCTCCCAGGCATCCGCAGGTCTTGCTCAGTCATTCACAAGTGGCTCTCAGATGTCCACAGGTATCTCTCAGGCATCTGCAGGCATCTCTCAGACGTTCACAGCTCTCACTCAGGCATACACAAGTGTCCCTCAAAGTCTCTTGAGTGCCCCTCAAAGCCTCTTGGGTGTCCCTCAAAGTCCCGTGGGTGTCCCTCAAAGTCTCTCGGGTGCCTTCAAAATGGGTTGAGGGCAGCAATGTCACTCTCAGATTGATTTTTTCCATAACTTTAATAAACTGAGAGCGTGCAAGGGACTTGTGAAACTCTTTGATACAACCTGGGTTAGCCTAGGATTCGGGGGGTTTCTTTAGGCACTCTGGGAGAGCCTGTGGTACCCAGGCCTCCTAGGTGCCCCAGTCACCCTGTGGGTACCTCAGTGCAACCTATATGTTCCTGGGCACTAGGGAATTTTTCCAGATGTGCCTGAA
>Ga0209611_10011865_pt1 | contig 12410 bp, 10 predicted proteins | sample S1TSphgellanicum_3_FD_187693 | JGI IMG/M metagenome (GOLD analysis project Ga0209611, IMG submission 187693) | Host-associated microbial communities from peat moss isolated from Minnesota, USA - S1T2_Fc - Sphagnum magellanicum MG (SPAdes) (version 2) | ecosystem: Host-associated > Plants > Peat...
CCTAATTAAGTGTACCCTGTAAGAAATTATTATTCCCCTTCCTGGGCATCCAATTTGTTTGGTGACCTTATTTTTGTTGTTGTTCTTCTGTGCTAGTCAGTTATTACCCCCCCAGTATACCTTGGTCAATTGGACACTAATTTATTTATATTATTTTTCAAGTGAAATGTTGAAATTTTCAAAAAAAAAAAATTTTAATTTCTTCCAAATCAAATAATATATATTGTGTAAGGATAATAATAATAATAGTGAATGAATATTTAGCAAATATTCCATATTTGTTGAAATGAATTTTTCAAAATTAATTAATTAATTAATTATTCTCCGACAGACATGTGTTTTAAAAAATGGCCAATGTAATGTACTCCGAGAGAGCTCCCTAACCAATTTTTTTTCCCATTACAACACAAAACTTCAGTAGGTACTTTTTGCTTCTGTTTTTTTTTGCTTTACTTAAATCCTCTCAGAATCTCCAGTAGTAGTATTAAAGTACCACCTCCTCTCTCCTTCCTTTTTTTTTGCCACAAATTTGTACTTTTATGAGGTTTTTACTCCTTCAGAGGCTGAACCAGACTACTGGGTACCCTTTTTTTCACTTTTTCTACCACCTGATGTACTCATAAAGGTAATGGTCAAACCAGTGTTGTTTTATGGTTCATTGTTTTTGAACATAATAACTTTTGGTCTTGTTTCCTAGCTTTGCTTTTATTCAATAATAATAATTATTTTTTTATAATAATTTTGTCTAGTTCTTCTTGGTCTTCAAGACAAGCTTTTTAGTCTCGTTGTTGTTTCATCTTGCTTTTCTTTTTTTCATGTGAATAAACAAAACCTCCAGTTTGTGTTTCTAGCTCAACTTCTTTGAACATGTATGTAATGTCCCCTGCATTTCAATCTGATTTAAGAGACTGGGTTCTTCCAATTTCTTATATAGCATTTCCAATGGTGCTCAGTATGTAACTCTGCAAAAATGTTTCTCACATCCAAGTTTTAGGCAGTGTTGGGCAGGTACCAAACTGTGGCCAAGAACCGACCTGGTTCTCAACCAGTTCTTGCACAAAGAATCGGTCGGGTATCACTTAGGGTGATACCTGATATAATACCCAGATTTCAAGGTATGTAACTTGAGATACCCAATTCACAAAGAACTGGGTTTTTTTTCATTCAAATTTTGATACTCGGGTAGGCTTATAAATAACCCCTAAGTTCAATTCTTAGGGGTCTAGGAGTAGGGAATTGATGCTTAGTTAGGATTTAGGGTTAAGGGTGGAAGTGGGGTTTAGGTTTAAAGTGGAGGCATTTAAGTTTAATGTCCAAGTTGGAGGCATCGGTTTTCTTGTGTGGGAAGTGGGACTATAACCCAAGTACATTGTTTTTAATGTTTATCATGTTTTTGAAGGTGCTCATTGTGTTCTTATAGAAGTTCATCGTGTTATTGTTGAATTTCATCATGCTGCTAACATGTTGTTAGTAGTTTGATCATGTTACTCCATGTGTTCATTGTGTTTGTTTATTTTTAAAAAAGGTATTGCCATTATTGTTCATTGTGTTGTTTTCCTCCTTTGTGGTTGGTATTAACCCTACCTTTGCATTGTCCTATAGGTTAGAGTTTTGTTGGAGGCATAAGGGTAATGGTTGCAAAGCTTTGACAAAAAGATTTGCACTTTAGCTACATTGTTTATTTTTTATTTAAACTTGTGTGATTTGGTTTTTCCTCTTATATTGAAGATAATGTGCTCATAATATGTTTAGATTTGTTTGTGTAGGAATAATTTCCAAATTGGAAACATTGTTTACAACCTTAACTTTTACCTTTTACTATTAAAGGATATTTTGAAACAATTTTCCACTTGAACACTTGAGCAATTTACTTGCATATTAATGTATTTCATGAAAAATGAATCAACTTGTAAATAATTTGTGTGCATTTTCACATTCTACAAAAGTAAAATGAATGCAATTGTCTTTTAGCCTTTATCAATTAACATATCTTAAGAATGGAACCAAATTTTTTAAATGATGGTTGTGATGCATTCATGAATGAAAATGAAATAAAAGCATACGAAAAAATTGAAGGTGAAAGCTTGTCTAAAGAAATTCAAAGTTTTCAATTAGATAATGATGATATTTCCAATTAATGATGAAAAAATTGCATGAACAAAGGTTAAAGTGGAAACCCCATGGCAAAAAAAATTCAACTTGGGCATTTTTTTTGTGTTGATGATGAATCACTAATTCATGTTAAGACGCCACAAGTCATGAATTGTAGTAGAATATTAAGTCGTGCATTATTGGAACAAATAACAAAGTTGAAGAAAGGTTTTGTTTCATATTTCATCAAGGTAAGCATGGCAAGAAGTTTGTAAGACCTTTTAGAGTAATATGTCCTAACCAAAAATAGTTTTCTTATGTTCAAGATGAAGGTGCAAATCTGAATACCATGATCGTTGCTTTGAATTTAATAATAAGTTGTGAAGCTTTGGGTGTGATGGAAAGGTTGTTAAGGGACTTGGTTTGAACATACTTTTTAAAGGCTTACCAATATGTAACTATTAAAAAGAGAGTTTTAAAGGTTGGAAATGTATTACATGGCCTAAAAAATCAAGGAAAGGAAAACATGAATTGATCAAAACTTGCATCCAAGCCTCAAGCCTAGAAAATTGAACATGCTAATCAAAACAAAGTAAAATGCAAGTTACTTAGCTTTGATTTTTTCCCCTTTTATTCTTTTAAATCTTTGTAATCCAAAATGTTGTCTTTTGATTGCTAATGTGAATTGTGTAGCTTTACAAGCAAAATAATGATGTTTCAAAAAACCCTTCAATTTTGAAAAACCATTACCTTCTATTACAATAACAAACTAGTCCTAGGGTCACTAGCCATGTGCCCCCTCCATTCACATGGCATATACCATAAATTATAGTAGACATTTTGTTTCTTGTGGTCATTGCTTGCATCTTAAACCAATCCAAGGGTTGTTGGTTATTGAATGATGTTTTGAACGCAACCATATTCATGAACCTAAGGTTAAAAGAAGAGATGCACCATTTCCCTTAATCAAATATTGATAGTGATTCTAGCTTACCTATTGAATTAGGAACTTTTGCAAAGAACATTAAAAGAAATTCATTCGGGTCATTGCCTTCTTTTTTTTTCTTGACAAAATATGATGAGAGAAAAACTCATAATATGCTAGCCTTGATGTTACATCCTAATTCAAGAGTTTGAGATTGATCTTTTTATTGGTCGAAAGCATGGGGTGGCCATAGTGAATAGAATGATAAGAAATTCTTGTTTCTTATGCTTTTGAAATCTTATCATCATTTGCATCCAAAGCTAAAAGTTCCCTCGTTTATAAAATTGATGAGGATAAAAACTTGAACATTTTTGAAATGGTTGCTAACATCAGTGAACCTACAAAAAAACTAGTTAATTAAGAATTATTGATAGTTCATAAATATCAAGTGGATGCAAAAGATATCAAATGTCATTTGGAGTGATGCCATTTGAAGTGATGGAGAAAACATGAAACCATGTTATCAATTGTTGGCTTTGTAGTTAAATAAATATCAAAGATTGTAGGTTTTTAATTGAAACAAATAGAATTTTTCCCCCACTTTAAGGAGATGCCACTTACAATCAAATAACTGTAAGAAATTTATTTGTGTGAATCAAAATTGGCCAAATGATGCAAAAGCAAGCTTCAAGACTCCTAATAGTTTGGTAAATTTGATAGATTTTGAATTAAATTGGGAACATGAGTTAAATGAGTTTGAAGACTCATTTGAACAAGATGCATTGAAAGAGGATTAATCCAATTTTTTGTCATGTATATCTTTGAAGTGTGATCACATATTTGTGTTTAGATATTAGAACTTTGTAATGATTGTTGATTTCTTTTTTGGCCTATGACGTTTTTTAAAAATATTAAAAAAAAATCTCAATCCTAAAATCTGAAATTGAAGTTAAAAGAACTAACCTAATATAACCAACTAATCTCTATGAATAAAGAACTTTTTCTCATTTGAACAAGATGCATTGAAAGAGGATTAATCTAATTTTTTTTATCTTGTATATGTTTGAAGTGTGATCACATATTTGTGTTTAGATATTAGAGCTTTGTAATGATTGTCGATTTCTTTTTGGGCTATGATTTTTTTTTTAAATATTTAAAAATCATAATCCTAAAATCTGAAATTGAAGTTAAAAGAACGAACCTAATATAACCAACTAATCTATATGAATAAAGAACTAGTCGTGAAAAATTCATCCAGTTGGGCATAATGAAAAATAAAAATAAAGACCCAGAAAGGGTGTGAAATGTTTTTCCCAAAAAAAAAAAGAAAAAAAAAAGTGAAAACCGACTCAGTTCTTAAATTTAAAAAAATTGAGAACCAGATGGAAGAGGCAGGTATGCAAAAAAAAAAAAAAAAAAAAAAAAAAAAAAAAAAAAAGAGTTAATAAAAACCCTAAACCCTAAACCCAACACTGGTTTTAGTTACCTATTTACCTTTTTTTTCCAACCACACCCATAAAACTAAAACTGGGACTGCAAAAAAGGTGGGAGACTACTAACAGCAACCAACCAACCAACCAACCCACCTGGAACAATCAAACCATCTAGTCAATCAAGAACAGGAAGTACTCAATAAAGACGATTTTTGGTGTATTTATTAGACACTTCCAGGGAGCCCTGGAAGATGTGCATTTTTTGCAGGCTCATAGCAGCAGTCCAGTCCTTTCCTTGACTGCCTGCAGCTTATTTTGGTAATGCCATCACCCTCAGGCTTTTAACCCTTCCTTACACCTAAAAACCTCATCTCCTGCTATTTTTCCAAAGAACTTCATTTCCAGTCCAGTTCAGAATTCAGTCCAGTTCAGAATTCAGTCCAGTTCCACATTAACTACAATATAGCCCTAACATAATTCCTTTTAAAACCCTAAAAAGATTAGACTAGGTAGGACCCATATGGGCTGCTTTTTTGCAGTTTAAATTTTTGTATTGTCCTGACATTTGGGAAATTCTTAGAAATTTGAAGCTAAGGCTAGGAGTTGTATGACCAAGACCTTCCTAGTTTATTGGCCTTGCCTACCAAGGGCAAGGATATTTGTGTTTAGATTCATTACAAAGTATAGTAGCTTAAGGGATTTTGGCCCTTAGTTAATATTAGGTCTATTTTTATATGAGGATGTTTGAAGGATGATATTTTGGCTTGTTTTGAAACTTGAGATTAGTTATAGAGTTATAATATCTTGATGGATTTTGGGTTTTTTTTTCTTTTTGGATTTTTTGAAGATTATGTTTTTGCATGGTGAAATATTTGAGTATCCATAATTCTTCTTTTGTCTTAAAATACTTTTTAATGTAAATGGCAAGGCCGAAATGTGACACACCCCTTGTTCCTTGTGTGTGAACAAGGTTGTCAATTTCTCAACCCCATTGGGTGTTTTTCTTCTCTGTGTGTGCAGACATGTCATGTCTTTCAAAAGTTGGGTCTTAATGACCCACCAAGCTCTTTGGGTTTGATCTTTAAAATACTCAGTTCAACTCCTGAAGAAACTCCAAAGAAAAAAATAGAGTAAAATCTACTAAGGATTAGCCCCAATACAGAATTGGCCCCCGCCCCCCCAATAGCCACCACCTAGTAAACACAATACCAGTTGAGGAGCATCAATCCTTCCTCCATTTGTGAGAGGTGATGGCATTTCAATGCCTGATCATGTTTCTTGTGTATAACTTGGGCTTTGTAGGTTTTTGGATTTACCTATAGCAAGTGCCAGTTTGATGTGGATATGCAATGATTTGCAAGTGAATATGTAGTAAAATGATTTCTTGTACGCTATGTGATTTCATTAGATTTTGAGTGAATTCACTAGTTTCATTGAACAGGACTTAAATGAACAGGACTTAAACGAGGATGCAATAAAAATTTATTGGTTCATTGAACAAGAACTAGTGAACTACACTCACATTTTGTAATAGTGACGAGAGAAATGTCAGCATTTCTTCAATGGCTGGTATTGTTTCTTGTGTATAACTTGTGATTGTGTAAACATACATGACATCAAAAAATGCATCATCAATCAATCAGAGGTCTGATTGATACCAGAATTACTATTACATACCTGCTGGTATAATATTCATCAGATTCATAATGATACCATCATATAACCATTTCATAACTTCCAATTATACATAGCACATATAATATATGTATATATATATATAGATCAGAGGAATACCATTATGCATCTGGTACTTCAATTTTTGTAGATCCATATATAAACCAGTACCAGATTGGTATCTACAATTGTGCAATTACTAGATCAACACTTGGTGAAAAGCTCAAGAATCTTATTACACCCCTTCTTCTTCTTCTCCATCATCTGCTTTGGAAACAGTTGTCCTTTTGCCCACACAGAGGGCATCAATGTGCCAAAAACAACCTTCCAGTCAACTTGTGCTCATAGAAATCAGATCTTGACAGACCACCAAATCTCACAGAACACATTGCAATAAATAATTTAACTAATAACCAGTTTTTAAAAATTATTATTATTATTATTATTTTATAAATTTTAACCTCCAATTTTGGCTGCCACTGGAAGGAGGGAATGTGATTTTTGAACATGTTTTCTTTCATGACCTACCAAATAATATTGTACTCTATGATTTTCCCATGCACCACATTCATTTAAGATGGCGAATTCTCAAAACTTTTGTAGTCCTTCTCGAAATTCAAACTCTTTTTTTTTTTGGTCTTAGAATTCTTTTAACTTTGTAATATTGCTTGCCAAATTGAATTGATTTGAGTTATGTGTCATTCATTTGAGCTCATTTTCTTATAACTCTTCATAACAAAACAACCTTTTCAAATGACATGTCATGGAACTTTGGAACCGTATAACTTGTATGAAATTTAGTTGATTGTAACATGCAAGCACATTGTCTTGTAACTAGTGTTTTGTTAAAGGATTTGTTTATGTAGCTTAAGTGGTGATCATCCATAGGAAGATTTGGCCAATTTTGGTTATAAACATGTCATTTTCAAAGAATTCAAGAAATTGGAATTTTGTGTGTGTGTTTTTTTTAATTGTTTAATGGTTACAATGATTTTCAAATGTTTTTTGATATTTTTATTCATTAGATTGATTTCAAAGTTTCATTATATTTATATATACAACAGCAACATATTGAAAAAAATATTGCATTAAAAAAATCCTTTTTTTTTCTAAAATGTTAAATACACAAAATTAAACAATGGTTATAATTTTTTAAATACATATTAACAAAATTGGACCTAATTAGGACACTATGTTAAAATTTTACATTATGTATGACAAACAAGGAATTTTTTGGGGGCATCATGTGAGAGTTTTTTCCTCACCCTATTATTAGCTAATTTTTTAATATGCACATATTTAAGTCACATTAATTTTTATGATAATTGTTTTCTTGCATCAAATTTTGCTAAGATATATTTATTTACAGTTTTAGTACTTGAAGTTGCAAGGAATGATGAGGATGCAATTAAAACATGCAAGATATTGTGATAAGAGTATTTATTTTCTAATATACCATGTGTGTTTAACATATTTTCCAACTAAATAATGGGAGGTGATGAAGCCAAATACCAATCTAAAGTGCAAGTTTCTTTCAAAATCATTCAATTATCAATTGTGTGGAATGATCCAAAAGCAATAATGAGTTTCATTGGAATTGCCATTGAAACCTAATTGATAGCCTTTTAACCTATGCATTAACTAGTCCAAGGCCAAGATAAAGCAAGCCTTAGTTTGCCTTAACCCAACCAACCCACAATCTTCCTATCTTATCCAAGCCACCTTCCCTTTTAGCATAAACATGCTATCCTAACCACCTTTAGACCTTAAGTTTACCCAAAAAAAATTCTCTCCTCCCATACCCTTTTATCCACCTTAGATTTTGATTTTACTATCCAACAAAATGGTTGCATGTCCTAATCAAAGCAAGGTTAAATTTATTTGTTACTAACACAACTCACAAACAAAATGGATTAGCATGGACAAGATTCCTTGTAGTGCACTACAAAACCACCTTGGTGCACCCTTACTTATAAATGGCTTTCCAATACCAAGAGCATGGTAAGGGGTGTGGTGATTTGGGAGATTACAACGAGAGAAACAAAACAAACAAATGATCTTTGTTAACACATAGATATGCAAATTAACTCCTACACTTGTAATTAAACCACTTTAAACCAAGGTACATTGACCAATAACAACTTAATGTTCCCAACAAAGTATATGTTAACCACCTAACTAGGATTGGTGCTTAATCAATGTTGGATGATACTTTACTTTAAAGAAGAACCTTCTAGTTCTAGTTTAAATTTTTAAAAAATGTTTAGTTTTAGTCCTTGTTTTACACATAAATGGAATTGAGAATCCCATTTAGAATTTGATTTTTAAAGAAAATGGTTTCAGTTATAGTTTCAATTCTAGAAGTCAAACCCAATCCTAGTTCGATTTTGAATAACATGAATTGGAACTAATGTCGAATTGCTAGTTGATCTCCAATTCACCATTGATTTTAGTTTTATTAAATCATAAATGAAATTTGGAATTGAATTTGGAGTCTAATTCTTCAAAAGAAAATCTAATTTTGGTTTTATAACTGATTCCAAAATTGGAACTAGTGGCTCTAACCCCTCAAATTGATTAACTGCTCAACACTAGTTATAAATATGGGATATGAAGAATTAAAATTTTAGAGCCTAAATCTAGTTTTCCTTCACACCCATGGAGCTAGACTTAGGTGCATGCAAAGGGATATGTTAATCTTGGTGAATACAAAAGTTTTTGCTAGGATTGGCCCCCAAAGACATATTTATACTTGGAATTTTGTGTTACTTGCAAGCATGGACATTGGAGAATAGAAAATGCTTGCCCTAATTTCATTAATTGTTTATTTTATGGGTCCTATTGTTATTATTTGTGGGGATCTTGTTGTTGTTGGTTGTAATCAAGAATTTTTTTTAAAATTTAAAATTAAAATTATTTGAAAATTGGGTGATCAATTATTCATTGGATGAAACACCTAACAAGGATAGAGACTACAAATTTGTTGATGAATTTTCAAAGTTTAGTGACTTGTTGTGATGTGTTCATTTGCTTGGTCAACATTTTGGGAACTTAACAAAAGCTATACATGGTGACATAGTTATTAATTATATACCTAATAATTAGCTATTATAGTTAGATATACAACTTCTTTTGTAACTATTTTCATCCTAACTTTTCATTAAATTGTCCTCAATTCTCATGGAATTGGGGCCCCATTACCTTAGTTTAGGGTACTTTATGGATAACTCTAATATGTTATGTTATTTGTGCTTTATAAAAAGATTTTTGCCCTCTAGGTGGTAGATCTAAATTACTAGCTATTGTTTAAATCCATGTACCCTGCATCTCATCTTCTACACAATGGAAACGAGAGAGATTGATGCATCAGTAGAGAATTCTCACACCAAGGCATTCTTCCCTTGAATGTGCAAAAGTTAAGTCAACATAACACTCAAAATAACACCTCTATGACCTCTAGACTTCTCCTATAGTATAGAGTTCAAAAATTTGATATTTAATTTCTCAACATTTCACTTCTTATCCCCATCTCCATCAATCGAACTCTAATTTCAAAGTCTTTACAACCGCACATATGTCAAAACAAAACAACTAGCTAAGTTCTATTCCAAAGCTTCACTCTTTAATAACATGCACCTTTGTTGTCATAACTTTCATGAATCACATCCCACTCAAATGAATGATAGAAGACAAGATATGGTTTGATTTTAGGTGTTTAAACAAAGATAGACAATCTATGTTCACATTGTGAACCTTAAAAGACAATAGGAGATATTTCTAGGCCACAATAGCCTAATGACTTTTCAAAACTAAGAATCACTTTACAACAAGAGGCCTTTTACAACTCCTACAATGTAAGAGGAGGTGTAAGTTGGAATGTAGGAAGTGTGAAAAACAAGGTTGCCAAAATGGACATCCTTAAGGATGTTTGGTTGGAGATGACTTGGTTGTCCCCTTGGTGTCCTTACTTGTGATTAGCTTTTTTTAAGACTTTACCTAAATTTAATTTTTGCATTTGGGTGTAGTTTAGGACTTAATTTGTAGCATCCTTCTTTGCATCCTTAACATCTTTCCTAACATTATCTCATCATATTTCCTTGGTTACTCAATATCATTCCTAGTACCCTTGCCGTTCTTTGATGTCCTCCCTATTGCCCCCTATTGCTTGAAAAGAAATCTGCACAAAGTCCCTTGATGTGATTATTGATAATGTGCCCATAAGCATTGCATAGTGTCTTCCTTGTTACCCTCTCTTGCCCAAAAAATAAATAAATTCCCATAGTTTCTTGGCATCATTCTTGATGCCCATGGCATCCTTTTGAATACCCCTAGCTTGTTGCTCAAGAAATACATATTTCCCTTTCCAAGGTCCTTCTCAATCCAAGGTCCCACATTTTGTAGTATTAATTAATTGGCATCATCATCTCAATGTTTTTTGGTCATTGATTGAATGTAAATCAAGATTTCCCCAAACTAAAACCCTCTATCTTGATCAATTTTTTTACCAAGGACACCCAAATTCAAGATGATTTAGAGGTTGACATTCTACGACAAAGTGATGCTTGCAACCCATGAAGTAAATTTCTTGCAGTCATAAGGGTGCCTCTTGCTCTTGAAAACCTCATGATCTATGTATGTAACATTTGCTTTGTGCTTTTACAATGGTAATACCTCATGATCTACCTATGTATGTAACATTTGCCTTGTGCTTTATGACCGTAAGGCCACAAGTGGTGGGGGGCAATCCTGAAATGCAGTGTTGGATGTGGCTATCTTCTCATTCCTAGTCCCTTTGTTTCATGAACATCCCACTCCGAGGCTCTAACCCTACACATTACAGGGCATGACATTAGAAGATTTGAAATTCTGTAATTGATTCTGCCATTGGGTTACATTTTTATGCGTGTCTTCAAGCTGGATGTAGGAAACATGTCTTTTTTTGTCATTAGAGGTTCAATTCTGGGTGAGAGCATGCCCTTTCCCTATATATAACACTAGAAATGTTTTGGCAGGTCTTATAGGAGTGAGAAAAAGGAGGAGTGATTGAGAGAGAGAGAGAGAGAGAGAGAGAAAGGCACAAGAGAATTTGGACCCAATAACAGTCACCAAGTGAGTAAGCACTTACTTTAATTACATGTGCAAAAACATGGCAAGAGAAGCCAATGGAGTGAGTGAGTGAGTGAGTGAGTATATAAGATATTGCAGTAGCTCTGGAAGCTACTCGCTCCAGATTTGCAATGAGTTTGCCACCTTATTATGTCAGATATGAGACATTCCATCACATTCTTACATGTGTGTCATTAAAAAAATTTAGAAAAGGAAGTTGAAATCACAAGAAGATTGGAACATGATTTCCACTCATTTCTATGGAAACAAAATGTACCCAATCCTAGAGCCACAATGGATATTTTAGTTGGTTCTAAAAGCCCTGAAAAAGCAATGAACCAGCTTGGTGACAAGGGCAGCAACAAGGAAAAAGAAATCACACAACAAGGCTGGCACACAAGGAGGAAGGAAGGAAAGGAAAGGAAGGAAGGAAGGAAGGAGAAGGCAGTCCTTCATGGCAATGCCTCCCCTTACAACATATGCACAATAACTAGACCGAGCATGACTAAAGCCAGGAGCATTCGCACTTGACATTAGGGACTACAGTGCACCAGGCTATTTCGTGAAAGCCCGCAGCCTTGGGATTTAGGGTTTAGGGTTTTAGGGTTAAAGCCCGCAGCAAGCCTTGGGCTTTACCCGACACAAAAACATTACCGACACCTGTACTCCAAATGAAATGAAAGAAATTCCCCCAAAAAAAACATGGAGAAGTAAAATTATTCAAAGGGAGGTGAAGTGACTATAAAACCTCCTACCCTAGGAGTAAAAATAGCTATACTCTAGGGCCTACATAGTGGGAAGGGTATCTTGACTGACTGACTTGACTGACTGACTTGACTGAACTGACTGAACTGACTGAGGTGGTGTCAGTCCAAACTGACTGAGGAGGACCCACAATGAACAATACAACAAGTGTAAGTGTGTGTGTTGTTGTAGTACTTGGGTCAAAAAGATGCCAGTGAATCCCAATCACATTACTCAACTGGAAAGGACTTCCAGTCCTCTTGTACCCCCCTCTAGCGTTATAGCCTGTGAAGGAGCCGTTTATGAGAGAGAAAAAAAACATAAGGGGCAGAAGGAGGAGGAGGAGGAGGAGGGGGCAGACACTGAGGAAGAAAGAAGGGATTGAAGAGCCGCACGGGCAGATCGTACCTTGCAAGATTCCCCGCACGTCTGCCCCT
>Ga0209611_10011867_pt1 | contig 12409 bp, 9 predicted proteins | sample S1TSphgellanicum_3_FD_187693 | JGI IMG/M metagenome (GOLD analysis project Ga0209611, IMG submission 187693) | Host-associated microbial communities from peat moss isolated from Minnesota, USA - S1T2_Fc - Sphagnum magellanicum MG (SPAdes) (version 2) | ecosystem: Host-associated > Plants > Peat...
GTCTTACTCAAATTGCAGCTGAATCATGAAAGTGATGAATCTAGAAGGATTCACCTATTCACAATTAACATTGAAAGAAATGTGGGGTGCCAATTTGCTTAAATGGAACAAGAATGGTAATGAATTTCACTATTTATAATATTACATATTACCATGTTGGGATTTAATTTTATGTGATACTTTTGTTGTAGATTAAAATCTAATGTGATCACTTATTAGATATAAGTATGAGAATCTTGGGGTTTTTGGCATAATGTGGTGTCCATGTCAATTATAACCCTATTAGGTTTTAAAACACAATACTCTACTCCCCACTTCCTTTTGAATCTTCCATTGGTATGCACTAATACTTCATGCACAAACTCACCTTACACACCAACTAAAAAATCACACCATTATCATGTTCATATCCATTAATAAACTTCATATAACTTGGCAGTAGTATATGTCATTGTTGATACCTTCAAAATTGGTTGGCTATCATTTCTTTAAAATTTAAAATATTTTTTCATGTGAACAAATTCAATAGATCTTGCACAACCCAAATAGGTGCATTTTGGATAATCGTTGTTTGTGGATGGGCCAAGAAATTGGTTGAAAGATACACCTACCTTATATTGATCAAAATACACCAATTAGTCTTTATAAAAATAGTTATAATTATAATATTTTTCATACATGTAGTAGGAATTTGTTTTATGAAACAATATTCTAGGTTTTTAGAATATTGCCATAATATCATTTATATTCATATGCATGGATACCTCTCAACATTTTTAAAAAAAAATTGTTGCACATTACAAGATTGTAACCTCAAAAATTCATTGGGAAACATCTCACATTGCATTATATGGTATTTTGCCTTTAAAACCACATAGAAAATTGTGTGGGACAATATTTTGTAAAAATTCAAGCAAACCATGACCTTGTGATAAACATGTGATTTCTATTATTATTGAGAGAAAGTAAAGAAGTTGATAATGAGAGGATGATTGCAAGATAAGTTGAATCATTTTTTTGTGTCAATGCAACTTTTGGTAGAATGTCATGCATTAACATGCCATTAAATCATCAACATGCCAATTTCCCAAAATTCACTTGAATAAGAAAAAAATTGTATAAAACATTTCAACATATATATGCCAGAATTAAAATATTGAACTTTTGTTTGTGTATTTATATAAATACATTTTTGTTTATAGATTTTTTTGGAGATATCTTATAGGGACTCAATATGTGATATAATAAAGCAAAAAGAACATTGATGAGAAAAAGTTATGAACATTTGAATGTTTCAAAATGGACCATATTTTTAGATGTCCATATATTCATTTAATAATAGTTTTGGGTCCAAATTTTTTAAGGTGTACCAAAATCTTGTCATAACGTCACCTTTTTCTATCTTTTTTACTTAGTTTTTTTTACCATGTAAAAACACATTTATGGAAGATTATGATGGAATCTTAAATTTTAATGGTTTAAAATATAATCCTCCTGAATTTTTGACACCTTTTGATTCATAATTTTTTATGGGGATCAAACTATATGGTAAAAAAATATTGCAATAAGGAATAGTCCTTTTCGTCCTATGTGGTACACCTTAAAGGATTTTCACCCTTCGGAATGTTTTTTTTCTTTTAACATGTATGTTGAAAAGTTATCTAATTGGAAGTTTATTCACATTATTTTTATTTTTTCATTAACCACTTTATAATCCCCCATTTAAATCATGATATCACAATAGATTGTCATTTTAACACTATTGAATGGAATTTTAATGAACTATTTGTTCATTGAGATTGATCCATCTGATCTTGCAACCACCCAAAAGATTGTGAGTTGTCATATATCATGTGTCCCCATTTTGGATATTTACCATTTGTGGTAGTTTAAATAGTATATCGTATTTAGTTGTTTGAAGAAATTGAGTGTTGAGGGAAAAATTGCAATATCATCATGATTGAAGGTGTACAATAGATGCACATGGACGTGTCAAAGGTGGATCATGTCATGAACAAAAGAAATGTGAATGCATGTTTGACAATGCTTTGGTTACATAGTTGTTATGAAATTGTACTTGATGAAGCCAAAGTGAAGCAAAATAGATCTTTGTAGGTTATGTGCAACTATAAAGTTGAAAGAAATTCGGATATTAATGGAATGTTATCCTTAAGAGATGTTCATGTAGTGGTATGGGGCAAGTGGGATATGCACTACATAAATCATTTGTAGAAATTGTGTTTTAATGAAGGTCAATATTTCATAGGTGTGCGATAATATGGGTGTGGAAAATGATGTGAATAGAAGTTGAAAGGGTATAAAATTGAACCCCTCATTTCGACAATTATAAACCAAGGCCTTACCAATGAACTAAACCACCAAAAGGTGACAAGTCTTATTCAAATAGGTAAGTAAAAAAATTAGGTGATTAGAAAGTAGGTTAGAGGTAGGTAGGTAGAAAAAATCAAAAGTAGGTACATAGGTTTGCAAGAGGTATTTAAATAGGTGTAGGTACATATATTTAAATATAAAGTACTTAGACCTAGCACTACTAGAATTCCTATTTTTTCAAACTCATCAAATTTACTAGTTGGGTCTTTTTTATTAAACGACATGTATTATTTACTAGAGGCCAAGGGCTTGAATGACCATGGGTATTTTTTGACTAATCAATTTGATTAGAATGACCAAATTGACAATTAGTCAAATTGGATTTAAAAATACCACCTAGTCAAATTGGTAAGTGCCCTAATAAATAAAGACACTTATTATATTCAATCAATAGGGCTAACTAAGTAAGCTTAGTCAAAGTGACCAATGGCCTAATTAAAAGAACCAATTACAAATTCTAAAACTAGTTGGGTATCTTGGGACTACATTTAACATTTTGATTATGTTTGACCAATTAGAAAAAGGTTGGAAAATGTAAAAGTTAGCTAATCATCACTAAATGAATCATGACCAAATTAATTATGATCAAACTAATTATATATATGGTTTATCTAACTATGGTTAATTTGACTATATTGAAATTAAATATGGCTCAACTACCTATGAAAAAATTAATTAAAATTAACCATAATTAATTTAATCATGTTCAATTAACCATAGTTTGTTTAGTTGTATATGTTTTAACCATGGTTAATTAGCCATATTTAATTTAACTATGGTTCATTTATCCATAATTAATTATTCCATCATTGTTTTGGCCATACTTAATTTAATTATGGCTAGTTTAGCCATATGTAATTTAGGAATTATAAATAGTTTTACCATGGTCAATTTAACAATAGTTGGTTTAGCCTTAATAAGTTTAACCATGATAATTAGTTTAACATAATTAATTTAACCATTACTAGTTGGGCCACGGTTTAGCCAAATTTATTTACTCATGATTAGTTTAACCATGTTTAATTCTGCCATAAATATTTTAAATATTTTGATTTTATCCATAATTATTTCATGCATATTTATTTTAGCCATAATTAAATTTTGCATAGTTGGTTTTGCCATAGAATATTTATTCATTAATTAGTTTCACCATATTAACTTTATTGGTGGTTGTTTAACCAAATTTATTTACTCATGGTTAGTTTAATCATTTTAAATTTAGCCATGGTTAATTTTGTGATAATTAATTATTTCATAATTGGTTTTGCCATAAAATATTTACTTATTTATTAGTTTAGCCATATCAACTTTATTAGTGGTTAGTTTCATTAAATTTATTTACTCATGGTTAATTAAACCATTTTGAATTTAGTCATGGTTAATTTTGCCATAAAATATTTATTTATTTATTAGTTTAGCCATATCAACTTTATTAGTGGTTAGTTTCATTAAATTTATTTACTCATGGTTAATTAAACCATTTTGAATTTAGTCATGGTTAATTTTGCCATAATTATTTAAACCATTTTGATTTTAGCCATAATTACTTCATTCATGTTTGTTTTATCTATAATTAATTTTTGCATAATTTCTTTTGCCATAAAATATATATTCATTAATTATTTTAGCCATATTAATTTTATTAGTAGTTAGTTTAGCCAAATTTATTTACTCATGGTTAGTTTAACCATTTTTAGTTTAGCCATGGTTAATTTTGCCATAAATATTTTAACCAAAATTATTTCATTCATTTTTATTTTAGCCATAATTGTTTTATGCATAGTTTTTTTTAACCATTAAATATTTATTCATTGGTTTGTTTAGTTATATTAATTTTATTCATGGTTAGTTTAACCATGGTTGGTTTAACCATAAATTATTTATTTCAAAATTAATTTGGCCATATTTTACTTTACTTATGGTTAGTTTAGCCATATTTATCCATTGGTTAGCTTGGTTTTATTTACTTTATTCATGGTTAGTTTCACCATATTTATCAAAATATGGTTAATTGAACCATAATTAGTTTAGTCATGGTTTTTTTTGCATAATTATTTTTAAATTTTTGGTTGGTTTACCCATTATTAGTTTAATAACATTAATTTTTCCATAATTACTTTAGTGGTGGTTGATTTAAACATTATTTTACCAATCATTAGTTTTGCCATAATTAATTTTTCCTAGGTTAAATTAGCCACCTATTTAACTTATATAACGTAAGCCTATGGTTAAATAAACTAAATACAATTAACTTATATGTAGGTGTATTTATTTATACATACCCTACTTATATTCCACATATTTACCTATATTTTTGCTTATAGGCAACCTAGTTATATAGGCTAGGGTAGGCCATTTATAAACCTATGATAAATTATTAGTTGGTTAACTAGTTATTTACCTAAAATAAACTAATGAATGTGTAATTAAATAATTAAATATTAATTATTATAAATACATTGTTAATAATATATAATGAATTAGGTCAAATTTATAAGGATTAGTTATAATTTGGTTGTAATTATTAATTATAATTAAATAATTAAACATTAACTATTATTAATTTTTATTTAAACTTAATTAACATACATATTTACCTACCTATTTATTTAATTTATGTATCTTACATAGTTATTTAGGAATAATGTTGTGTGAATTAAAAGGCTCCAGTGTTGTGTGAACATGAAAATGTTTTTCCTTCCCAAAAGTTTGTTTCATATTATTTGTCATCTTTTCCAAATGATGAACAATATAAATAGATGCACCATAAGCATCCAAGACATAAGAAATATTTTAAAAAGGAAGGCCACTTGGGATGAACCAATTAAAAAGGTTCGACCTTAAAGGCCAAATTCAAAATGAAACATGATTTTCCTACCTAGATCGTCTAGGTGTATGCTTAATCTAGGTGGTGTACATTTAAGCCTAGTAAATGTTATAGCTTAAGTTGCTTTAGCCTACTTTGGGTTTTTATACCTAATTATTAGTTATAAGCTCTTAAACTTAAGCTGAGGAGTTTAAGTTATAGGTTCTTAAACATAGGGACTTGAGGAGTAGGTATCTAATTTTAGGTTTAACCTAGGTTATTTAGGTTATATCCATGTGGCATAACCTAGTGGCCAATGTTTAAATGCCACGTGGCATAGCCTAACTAGCCAATGTTTAAATGTCATGTGACATAACCTAGGTGGCCAATGATTAAATGCCACATGGTTTAACTTGGGTGGCCATTGTTTAAATACCACATGACATTTGCCTAATCAAAATGATGTTTGACAAGTCAAAAAATCATTTGACTATTCTATTTACTAGTCAAAAGTACTAATCAAAATGACTAGTCAAAAATATTAATTGAAATGACTAGTCAAAAATGTCAGCTTAAGCTTGGTCAAAAAGTACATGGCCCAGAGACAATGGACAAGTTCAAAACGACTTGTGCAAAATGATTGGGAGGTTTTTTTTATGCCTTTCCAAAATGGGTCTTTTTTTACCAAAATTTCTAATAAAAAAAATAGGAATTCTGATAGTGTAAAAAGACCTAGGCCTAGGTAGGTAGGTAGGCCTAGGCTACCTACGTACTTACCTATTTAACCTAGGTAGGTAGACCTAGGCTACCTACTTAACCTAAGTAGTAACTACATAAGTAGGTATGTAGAATTATGCTACCTACTTAACTTAGGTAATAACAAAATATTGTTGTATCATCTAAAAGGTTCACCTTGTTTCTATTCAAAAGTTGGGCTATATTTTGATAGATGCCAAATGTGAAATGATGTTTGCACATTAATGTAAGAATAACCTTATTGCAATATGAAAAACAATTTAATGTTCATATCTTAAATTTAAATAAGAGTCTTTCATAATTATAACCATTAGAGGAAATCTTGTCATTTGCAGCTTCTATGTTTGCAACTAATGCAACTATTTGTCGCATGCAACTTGGAATGGATGTTTGTGTAACTAAAATTAAAATTTCAATAGAAATTGGTTGCCTATGCAACTATGTTGCAAATGCTACCAACTTCATCCAGGCAAATGGATGGTTACTACCTCTATTATTGTACAAAATATACAACACCACATATACCTACAGTTACATTGGTGACTAGCAAAATTGTATTAAGGATGTCATGAATACTTAGGTGTAAATGGTGTTGGGGTGGGAAACTTTTGGAGGATTTTTCCAACCTAGAAAATACATGCTTGACCTATACAAAATTAATTCCATGGCAAAATGGGCCTAAATTTCCATATTTGTAGAACAAATTCCAAGCTTTTGTTTTCATATATAAATTCTAACATGTATCCAAGGCTATGGAAGCTAACCATTTCTATCTTCCTAAAATAATTTGTTCTCAAATAAATGGGGCCACAACAATTTTTACATAAATTTAGTATGAACTTCCAAATCCAATTTAGGCTACTTTTATTAGTCATGGTGATATGTGGAATAATAAAATATTACTTTGCACACAATGTGTTTTGATTCAATGAACTCCACAATGAATTGTAGGAGAATATAAAAAGGGGATTAATATTGACATATAGTGAATTTACATGTGTCACATTTACATGAAAATAAATTGCATATTTTAGTTTTAAAAACCATATTTTCTTCTAGTGAACTCAAATAAGAAACTATATATATAATGTGACTATAATGCAACTAATAAGTAACATATAGAGTGTATATATGCACTCTAAGGTAGATCACTTTTTGAAAAAATAAGAGTCCACAAAAGTCCATTTTAAGTGTTAAAATTTTGAATTTTTTTGGTACCATGGGTTCAGTGAAAATAAAGTTGATGTATCAAAAGGAATAAAGTTCATATTAATAGGAGTCCACCTACATATTCCAAATATATACACCTCTAGAAAAAATTTGAAATTTGAGAAAAAAATAACTATGTTAAAGACTTATGAAAATATGGTTCAATTTTGACCATTCAAAAGTCCCTAGTTAAAGTTTGATTATGATTTTTGAAGGAAGATTTTCACATGAAAGTGCATTATTGGATGTTACATTATATATTGCATCCCTATAGATAATTTGGAATGGAATTCAATATGAATTTTTAAAATTTTCTACCATTCCAGTTTATCGACTAATCCATATTTTTGTACTTCAAAAGTTCATTGTGAAAATTGGGTGTATTTTTATTGAAAAATAATTACATAGGTATTTTCATAATCAGGTTGTTAATGTATAGTAAATTTCGAATTCTCAATTGGATAAGTTTTATTATTTGTTATAGGTGTCCAAAGAAAGGGCATTTTACAAAAATGGGCACCATGATTTAAAAAAGTGAACCACCTTAGTGTGCATTCACTCTAGTCATGTCATTTTGAACTTATCATTGAAATGCACTATAAACAACACATCATATCAATACAATGATTAAATTACATGTTTTACATTTATAAACAACCATTTAAATTCAAAGTAAAATGTCATAAATTTTTTTGGAGTATATTGGTCTTGAATTTTTCACATGTAAATGTGTCAACTTACCTTCACTTTCATTGTCTTATCATAAAAGTCTATTGAATTTTAACGTTCTGAGACCTACACCATTACAGACTATAGTTAAGAATTCATTTTAGTTGTATAAAATTTAACAACTTAACAACATAATATTTGTATGCACAAGAATATATGATATTTGCGTGGGTAGTTGAAAGTTAGTTGTACATTAGTTGCATGGTAGTTTGGTATGGGCAAACATAATTTTTCATGATTCAAGCTAGAAAAAAATGAAGTTTATTACAAAGGATCTAAAAATGTATGAAACAATAACATTGGTAATACAATGTATATATTGCTTCAATCTCATTTAAAAACAACCATTCAAATTCAAAATAAAGTGTCATAAGAAAAAATGAAATATATTGGTTTTGAATTTTCATACATGTAAATGTAAACTTACCTTTGTTGTTTTATCACAAAAGTCATTGGACTTGGATGTTTTGGGACATGTAACATCAAAGTTGGTAATCAATATTTCATTTTAGTTGTATAAAAACTAACAACCTAACAACATAATATTCTTATATGCACAAGAATAATGAATGATATTGCATGCACAAAACATGACTACGGATGTTGAACTTGAATATTTCTACTCATTACATTCAAAAATAGAAAGCCTTAATAATATCCCACAATCATTAAAAAAAAAATTTAATGGTTTCAATATTTTTATATAAAAAATTCAAACAAAAAATTAACAACTAAAAAAAAACACCACTTCATATTATTTAGACGAAAATTAAAAACTTGATTTTCTAACTTGAACATTTCATTCTCTAAATTAAAAGTTTATGCAAAAGATTGTTATATAATGTCTTTTAGTTGCCTCATAAGAAATCAATTACAAGGTTAAAATCAAAGAGAGCAAACCATCCCTTTATTTATCCTTTATATAATTTTTACACTAAGCACAAGTGTACAAGAATCGTAGATGTAAATCACAAGATTTATAAAGACTTACAACCATGTGTTACATGGCTTCACATATTTTATGCAAAATTGAAATTTGAATTTTGCATGGATAGTTCAAATTTAGTTATACACTAGTTGCAATGGACATCTAATAATTGCATTGTAGTTATAATTAGTTACAAAGGAGTTGAAAATTCCAAATTTAATGGACGGTGGCAATGAAGACATGTGGCATGACTAGACACATCAATGTTGTGTGCTAATTGCAAGGTAGATGTCAATTAAGTGTTGCATTTTGTAAGTTGTGTTGGGGTTACCATTTATAACTTTCATGTAGCTTGCCCAAAAATTCAAAACATAATCAAATACATTCATAGGTTAAAAATCATGAAATTAACAATAATATTAAATATTACATTAAATATTAAATAATATAAATTTAATTGATTTCCATGCTATTTAGTTAATTAATTAGCAAATGAAATGGCTTGGTAAATTTGTATTTCATTTGAAAGTAACCTTGTTTCATTGAGTACTAGTGGACCAATTCACTATCTATAGCAACTAGACCTTGTTCACTAGGGGGTTGACCAATTTCACCATGGTAATAATGTCCAAATTCACTTAAAATCTAGTGAAACCCAAAATGAACTAGGACGCATTTTAGTGTAGTGCATCTATTAATTTAATTTATTACCTATTAATTAACCTAGCCTATGTTGCACCTAAGTAAGGCCCACATGGCATTTATGCCTTGTTCTAAAAATTGGTTAAACAAAAATTTGGTTAACTCAAAACTTGTTTAATATTGACTATATTAAAACTTGAATAAACCTTAGTTAAATTTTGGCTAAAACTTGGATAAACCTTGGTTAAACATTGGTTAAACCTTGATTAAATTAAATCTATTAATGTAAACCTTGACTAAACCTTAATTAAATAAAAATTTGACTAAACCTTGATTAAAACTTGGCTAAACAATAGTTACACCAAAATTTGGTTAAAACTTGATTAAACATTAGTTAAATTAAAAATTGGCTAAACATTGGCAAAATAAAAGTTAATTAAATTTTAGTTAAATTTTGGTTAAACTAAAACCTAGCTAAACCTTGGCAAACTATAACTCGTCATTAATTAATAATTAATAATTTTTTTTGTTAGTAGTTTTAATAAATATTTGCTATAATTATTAATTAGTTGACTATGAAATAACTAACTAACGATCTATTAATGAATTATAATAAAAATAAAAATAAAGGTTATTATTATTTTAATGTAATATTAGTTAATTAGAATTTAATAATTATGAAATTCTACTACAAATATAAACAATTAATTGAAATGATTAATATTACAAAAATAATTAATTAACTTGTAATTAATAGTAAATATATTTATTAAGTATAAGATGTGATTAACAATTAATAATCTTAAATTTTTAGGTACCTATTTTATTTACCAAATAATTAAGTTAATTTAACTACCTAATTACATGCCTACCTATTTAGCCCATCCATAGTATATGCAAAATGTATACTTGACACGCTTTAAATATAACATAGTTTATAAACATATTTTACCATATTCTAAAACATGTAATGTACATCAAAAGTATAGGTGCATCACATAGAGGTAACAAAGTTGTAATTTCTTTTGCAACTAATTTGATATAAAAGGTTCTTTTTGGATTAAAAGCCCAAAAAATTAGTCAATAGGAAAAGTGGAAAATGCGCAATTAGTTGCACTATAGTTGAAATAATAATAATAAATTGAAAATGATGGTGATTAGTTGTAAAGATGACAAAACATAATTGGAAATGACAAGTAATTGTTTATAGTTACAAATTGAATGGTTGCATAATACAAGATTTTTTCTAATGGTCCTAGATCCTTGATTTCTACACCTATTTAAATGTTGTATTTGGTAGATATAATTTATAAAATTGAATAATGTTAGATTTCGCATACATAATTTTATTCAATTCATTGCATGAAGACATCATCCAAATTTATGGAAATAAACATTTTGTGTATTTTAAGGATTGGGGGATTTTGGCGAAGAGATTTCAAATGCCTTAATTATTTAAATTAAAAATTTTCTTGGGTAGGTTCTTTTTTTTTTCCCCTGCATAAAATGACCTATTTATATACCATGGTACAAATTCACAATGTGTTCCCAACTTGTTTCAAACTTCCCAATGGGTCTCCATAATGTTCCCATGTTCTCAAGGTGTTCCCCAATCGTGTTCCTAACAACACTTCAATTACTTCAAAGTTCTCCCCTTTTACTTATGTAGGTGAACCAAAGGAGAAGTAATCCATCTTCAAATACAAATTGCTAATTTGGATGATTACGACAAATGCGAACATTAGACACCATCTTCCAATGGATGGAATTCATCCATAATGTTCATCCATAACTTTTAGTTAACTTTCAATTAAATCCTAGTTAGCTTTTAGTTAAGTCGTAATTAACTTCCAATTAAGTGTTAGTTAACTCCTAGTTAAATTCGAATTAATTTTTAGTTAACTTTTAATTAACTCCTAGTAGTTAAGTCCTAGTTAATTCTTAATTAAATCCTAATCAATTCCCAGTTAAGTCCTAGTTAATTCCTAGTAGTTAAATTTTAATGAACTCCTAGAAGTTAAATCTTAATCAATTCCCAGTTAAGTCATAGTTAACTCCCAGTAGTTAAGTTTTAATGAACTCCCAAAAGTTAAGTCTTAATCAACTCCCACTTAAATCCTAATTAATTCCAAGTAGTTAAATCCTAATAAACTTCCAATTAAGTCCAAGTTAAATCTTAGTTAACTTTTAATTAAGTCTTAGTTAACTTTAGTTAACTTTTAATTGACTCCTAGTTAAGTTTGAGTGAATTTTTAACTAACTCATAGTCGATTTTTAATTAAGAAGGTTCTCAAAAAGCTTCCTTACTTGATGCACACATAAAAAACTTCTTTGAAACTTCCTTATTTGATGCACACATAGAAGCCTCCTTGGAAGCTTCCTTAAACTAGGTCCCCAAAGGGGTATAAATAGGAGTAGGATTCTTCATTTCCTTCAGTTTATTCAACACCAGTTTTAAGCACGATTTTGCACCATAACCTTGTCATGTTCTTTTCATATTCATGTTTACATATGTTAGTATAATAAAAATTCATTTTTACATTTGTTTTGCACATTTCGTGTTTTTGTTTTTAGTTCTTATGTTTTTATTTTTGAATCACGTAATCTTGTCTTGTTCCTTTTTGAAAATTAGACTTAGACCTTTCCTTTAGTCTTTGTTCTTGTGTTTTTTGGTGTCCTTAACAAGAACCTCCCATGTTTCAATTTTTTTGGGTGATCGGCCAAAAAAAATGATCCATTGAAAAAAAACTAATTCATATCCTATTATTACCTTTTTTTTAATATACACGTATTCAAGTCATCATAAATTTAATTATAATTTTTGTTTGCATCAAATTTTGATACCCTATATGTATTTAATATTTAATATTTGATTAAAAAGAAGGAACAAATGATGACTCCATTGTTCAAGGATTTGAAAGATGTAATGAAATGAATACAATTGGCAA
>Ga0209611_10011868_pt1 | contig 12408 bp, 9 predicted proteins | sample S1TSphgellanicum_3_FD_187693 | JGI IMG/M metagenome (GOLD analysis project Ga0209611, IMG submission 187693) | Host-associated microbial communities from peat moss isolated from Minnesota, USA - S1T2_Fc - Sphagnum magellanicum MG (SPAdes) (version 2) | ecosystem: Host-associated > Plants > Peat...
TTTTTTTTTTTTTTTGTATTTTTTTTTTTTTTTTTTTTGGTTCCTAGTTTTGAGAATGTACACCGACTTTCAAATAGAGCAGCAATGGCCATAATAAGAACTGCATCCAACAAAAGGGCAAAGAGGGGGAGGGGGCATCACACTCACTCTCACTTCTGCAAAGTTAGTTGGGGTTTGGAGGGGTGGGGCAGGTGAGGAGGGATCCAGCAGCTGAAGGGCGTGCCCAAGGCACAGGAGGCACATATAAGGCCTCAAACAAGTCCAAAGAGAAGAAAAGAACAAAGAACACAAATGAGCAATTGGAGGACATGGAAAGATGTGGTTAAGTATCTTTAAGTACACTCCATAGAGAAAGCAAGATCCCATGACCAACAATAACAACCATAGTTGTTGATGTGATGCTGCGCATGTCACAGTTGTATCATGCTCTTGTCATTCTGTATCATAATTCCTGGAGAAATCATTCACAGTCCACATAACCCACCTCCCACAAAGTGAAGTGCAAAACAAGCATAATCCCTTATCCTAGGGTCAATTTCGTCATCAAATGATCCTTTAAAGCCTCAAATAGAATCTTTGTGAAAATATGAAGTTAAAAATGTGGAAACCGACAAACACAATCAGCAAGCACATGCATGCATGAGAAATAAGAAACCCAAATCCGAAAGAAAACAGAAAAACAAAGGACCACAAAAAAATCAAGAGAAAATCTCAAAGTACTATTAAACAAAAGAGAAGAATACATTTAAGAGTATTTATGAGACACTTTGCCGCCAACCATGGCATGTCCTTGTACCATGGTTTTTCCCACATGAGTTCTGGTTTTTTTCCTAAAATCACACCATCCTTTTTGTATGTCTGGAAGCACCACCATAGATCTATCTACCACTACTGTGGTAGAAACTATAGAAACTTGTCTTTCAAAGTAAGCAACATCCTATAAAGCAAGTAGGATCAATGCACCCTAAGTGAATCTGTAAAGTTTCATGTGCATGTGTGCAGTACACTCTAGTACTGAGTACATACAATAGGATTTGGTGTCTCATTGATTATATGATCATTCTCCATTCAATATATCATAACACTTAATTCTTTATAACCCAAAAACCACTGTTGAGATTTCCTGATGTTTCTTCCCCCAGGAGGAGTCAAGAATGGCTTCTAGAAGAAACTCATTGTGAAACTTTATTTTAAAGCAAAAGGGGGAAATCTGTAGTACATCAAATGGGTGATAAAGAAAAAGCTCTTATTGGTTGGTCACTCATTTTCACAGATTTATTCTGAAATGGGCCAGCTCAGGAGGAGCATGTGGAGGCCACAGGATGCGCACGTCCATCCCCAAAAGTAGGAAACAGAAGAGAGGGAAAGGAAAGTCTACAATGATGGTGGTGGTGGTGGTGGTGGTGTTCTTTAAAAAACCAGACTATAACTGAAATGAGTGGCACCACAAGACCAACAGCAAAACGGCTGCGGCAAAGTTCATCTGACTCACAACATACTTGGATCTTGTGCTGCCTATTGGACACAAAAGCAAGGATGGAAAAGCCATATAGTTGCTCTCTGGAATTTTGGGATTATTAGAATAAAGAATAGATAATAAAAGAGCCCCAATCAGGCTAGAAGGCTGAAAGGGATCAAAAAGCTCACTGTTAATCTCAGCTTGCAAAAAGGTAAGCATTCTGCATCTTGGAGGTTGAATCTCATCCCACATGCCTGTCCTTGGTCCCACATGGTCCACTCTCATGGACCTTGGTAACATTAAACTGCTCATCCCCAAAGCTGTCAAAATAGATATGAGCTGCACGTGAGTCCTTCATGCAGGCTTGACTGCTATTGCAACAATTGAAGTAGGCACCTTGAGCTCTCTGGACCCCAGAAGAACCTGTTGCTGCTGTTTAGCCTAAGAAAAACCCGCAATTGGCATTTTGAGAGTTGACCCATATTTGTCAGTGCGGAGTAGACAGATAATAATAAGTCCCTGTTCAGGTCCAACAAAGAATTGCCATGTGGTATACATGCTACTGTCAGCACAGGCTCTCATCCATACTGTCCAAGATCATGCTTTTGATCTGAGATAGAAACTTCAAGCTGATTGCACAAAAGAAAATTTCTTGCATATTTAGCTCCAAAAGTACAAGCTGAAGAAGCACCAATCCCCATTTTCCCCCTGAAAGCAGCATAACCCGCAGTACAGGAACAAAGTGGCAATTCTGTACTCAGTTTAATTGAATCACACTTCATTCATTGGCAGCAGCCTCAATCTCTCATTCTTCCTCAAATTTCTGCAGCTGTTCACCTCTTCTCCACTCCCCAGCAGTCTGAAGATCCACTAAGAACTACCCCAAGATTTTTCAAATGATGCAACCACCTCTCCAAAGCCCCCACCCTGCAGGCACAACCCGCAGTCCATACGTGCAACAATGATGAATCTGCAATGATGCTTGCAGAATTCTAACTCTTATGTTTTGTTGGTCATGAAGCAGAACTGAATAACACTGTTAGTAAAGTTCTCCTGCAGACTGATTCTCAATGTTGTGATTGCAAGGAGAGGTTTGAACAACAATGCAATCATGTGCTCATGTCAGGTAGTTTAAATTCTTGCATGGAGTGGGCACAAAGCATGATCTTGGACACAAATGGCATTTTGCAAGGGGACCTGATCAGATATCTCATAATGCCAACCATCAACTTTTGCACACAAAACCATTTACAACTGGGGAGATTGGCATACTAGCTGTAAAAGTTTGTCCCAATTCCCAATTCAGAACCCACAATGTACATATTTAGTCGTAGAAGCACATGAGCAAAATGGTCACCGTAAGCAGCCTTCCCTATGGAGATTCACCTGGGAGGGTCTCCGAGCTTGAGGAGACATTTCACAACTCCAATGATCCTCCACCACCATTCTCTCAAATCAAGCTTCCATTGCAGTGCTAAGGATCCTGATCCTGTAAGCTAGTGTTATTTGTCAACTCAGATTTGATAGGGTAAGAATGAATAAGCTTTGACTAGGTGACTAAGAATGAATACTAACCGTGAACTGGGATATACAAAACAGCCATCACTTTATTATTGCAACCATCAGTCTGAACAAAATTGATGATCCATGTTCCCTTTGATGTAGGTGAGATGCAAAAGATCATTCATACTGTTGAAGAAATCACTGCCATCAAATTGTAGACCTTACTTTTGCACCTGATTGTCTCTGTCTAGCAACAGAAGAGATGATAGAAGAAAAAGAGAGATGGTTAATCAAGGATGAGGGAACCCATGCATTCAAATCTTCATCTCGAAAATGAGTGAGATTGGCAGGCTTCCCTAATCCATCCTCTCCCAAAACACTGGCTGATCCAACCTTATCTCTATCGCAGGATTCTAGGAATGCCAAGGCTGCAGCACTATCTCACACAGGTTTCTCTCACAATTCCCCATGAACAAATCTATTGCTCAATTCAGATTTGCTGATTACCTTCTAAACTCAGAGTAAGTTGATGTTAAGCTGCCCCACAATTTCTCTGGATCACATCTTGATGCTTCACAAGCATCTCAATCTGGACTGCCCCAAGCATTGTGAAGTAAGAATCATACACAAATGCTATAGACCTGATAAAGTAAACCTGGAACATCTTTCCTTTTGCTCATAACTCTTTGTATCTACACCCTGAACCTGATGTAAAACTTTTTCTCATCTGTTTCTCAGGTAATCTCTGCTGTTTAGATCATGAGCAATTGTGATCCCTTGTCCCATCAAGGGACTCCATCTGTGAGGCCAGGTTAACTCACATCAGTAGTCACAAACACAAGAATGTGTACTCATCAGATGGTTGTAGAAAAGGCATCACATCTGCAATTTGGCTGTAATGGTAGATTCTGAGCAGTATCATCTTTTGTAACCGTGCTAATGGGTGTCAAAAAAATCATATGACCTCCTTTCTGTTCCATGACGGTTACTATCAAATTATAAGGTCCTGGCTTTGCCACTCAACCACTGTTTGTGGAACCTTGTCAAGTCCATTTGTCCTGGTTGTAGACATTTTTGCTTAACAAAAACACATGACCTGATGACACCCCCCGCAAAAATGGAAAAATCCCTCTCCTCCCCTGATAGCACTAGCTCCAAGCAAAGTAAGAGGCGAGAAATATCTTCTATAAGTATTCAGAATTTCTCAATGAGAGATTTCAAATCTGAAAACTTATCAGCAAACAGGCAACCAAACTGAAAGAAAAGACAAAACAAAAAGAAAATCAAGGAGCAGTTTGAACAATAGCAACAGTCACACAAATGTTCACAGACCTTCAACATCAACAAGTATGGTAGTAACCAGCTACAGTAACATCCCCAATTTCATGAGTTCCTGAAAGTGGGTGGAATCCAATGTCATACATAACCAATATACAGAGTTCCTGTCACAAGACCAGCAGTCACAGGACAACAGAGCCATGCCATGATGCTGCCTATGGCTAGCTCAAAGAAAAACATAAAAGAAGAAGACCTAGGAAGCCAAGAAGAAAGAGGAACACGAAAAGAGGAAAAAATATCGGATGTGAAAAGAGGAAGAAAAAATCAGCGAAACAATGCAGAGAACTTTGAGAGTATGATCTTTTGAGGATAAAGTGGGCTTTGAAAAGGTCCCAACCTAGGATTAAGAAGCCCTTGAAACAATAATTTATCCCAAAGGCAGAAACACCAGACAGAAGTCTTTCTTTGTGAGAGCAACCCTCTTGTTTAATATAGTAGAAACTTTGAAGAAAAACTTCTCTTTCAAAGGCTGATTAAGCTTGCCATTTGAGCTATGAAGGACTATTTTGAGCTTAAAAGCCTTAAGAACCTAGAAATATGACTATTGCCTATAAATCTTAGCAGAGTATATTGGAATGAACATGACTCGTGAATACTTGTCAATAGTCTTGCTGAGAATGCCTATGAAAGATGTCATTGTTTCAACCTTTTCGATCTTTGGATATTGCTTATTGCAAGAGAAGCCATTATCAGTACAATGAATGTCATCAAATGATAGACTATATACCACTGCAAAAAAAAATCTCCTCTAGATACATGAACATGAAGAAATCAGGGATACCACAAATTAGCAAATCATCTGCAAACCTTTTTACTAAGGATAACTTGGAAAGGAAAACTGGACAAGAATTAGACTTATAAGATGATCCACAAATCAAACTCCGCTGTGAAGAAGTAGAATTTAGCCAAAAAGACAGCACAATTAGTACCCATTGGGATACCAATTGACTGCTCCAAGACTGAAAGCCAAATGTGATGAACAATTGATCTACTAGGAATCCAGCTGAGAAGATAAATCCAAAGGTTTAGCTACCTTGAAGCTATGGAAAGACTCCATAGACTCCTGATTTTGTCGTTATCCTTCCACTGAAAACATATGTGAAATTATGGCTGACCTCTGAACGAACAAATGACTGAAAGAACGGGGACTCACACATCCTATCAGGAACTCGATTCAAAGTTCCCTGTGCAAGAAAGGTTAGTTCAGGTAGGAACTAAAACACAGATGTAACTACACATAACTTAAAGCCAACCGATACAAATATAATGACAGCTAAGGGTCTTTACAACAATCTACAGACAGAAAGCAATGAAAAAAACAGAGGTACAATGACCCCAAGCATGTGGAAACACCAAGAGGAGCAAAAGGGACCTTAGATGATGGTCAGTGAAGTTCCAAGTGATTCAACCACCTCCAGCTTAATTTCAGCCAAATGGTTAGACTCCCTACAGACTTGACCAGCCCCCAATGAAGGTTACCATGTTCAAAATTTCTGTTACTGAGACCCATAGCAAGCTGGAAGCCACAGCATAGATGAAGTTTTAGCGTGTGCAGAAGACAGGCCAAAAAGAAAGAAATTTCCAGCAAACAAAAAAAAGTGACAAGACTTTTCCTTGGGAGAATTTCCAGAAAACTCTAGAGAGTTTATAATTGTCAGCACACATGGCATGATTCTATTTCAGGCACTAAGTGTTGTGCAATTAATTTCACATCACATGCAATTAATTATTCAGAGCTCAATGGTGAAAACTTTGCAGAAATCACAGAACAACCTTTCTCACTGGAAAGGGGATCCACTGATCTCTACATGCATGACAAGTTGATCATATATGCTTTATGAAAGTGACAAGCAAGGTTGTACTGGAGACCTTTTGGAACCAAAAAGTCTGAATAGTCACCATGAGTGAGCAGAGCAGAAGGAACATGGTGTGCTTTCCATTAGAACCACCAATAGAATAAAAGAACAGAAATAGAGCATGAATGCAGACTTGCCAAGATAAAGCAGCCATCTTATAAATTCTTCCTTGGTCATGTTCCTGACCTCCCCTTCTGTCTGCATCACAAAATAAAACAATTAAGTCCAAGAAAAAGGTGACAAAGAATGATGCTACATATATGTATCTATGAGATTGCAGAGAAATCTCAACAACAACAGTTTGAAGGAAACTTTGAAGTGGTGTTCTGTTGAGTCTCAAAGGGTTACAACTGCACTTCACTGCCTTTCTTGACTCTCTGATCTTGGATCACAATGTCACATACCTGCCATCACCAGAATAGCATGCATTGGAGCTCCTTCCATATCTAATCTGTGCAGTTCATGTAATAAGGAAGAGAAGAAGCAAGCAGAGCCACAAAGGTGGAGACCTGCTGCAACACCTCCAGCTCCATACATCCCAACAGAAGGCTGACACCAATACTCCAAACAAACCCCCTTGGAGAAAGATCAGATGAAGAAAACGAGAACTGACTGGAATTGACAATAATTCATCTGCTAAAGCAATTTGCATGGTGTATAGCTTTGCAGAGGCTTGCCCAGCATCCTTGTCTAAGGTGTAACATTCCACATACTCTGCAGAATCAGCTAGCAGCAAACACACCATGATCAACACAAATTATTTCCACATATCAAACGACTTCTCACATGCAGTACAAAGATAAAGATTGCTGAATCAATCTTTTTTAGCTTTCCAGTGAATATTACATAACAATGCAACAGATCATGATAACCCTTCTTAGGGTTTGGAATTATATGTGAGCTCTGAGAGGGAGCACTCAGAGGATAATTCTGCAGCTGTCAGACTCCCCTAATGTGGTGAAGAATTGCTTCTTCCAGCAAACTGAACACTGGCAGACTGAAGAATCTCCAAGCTGTCTGTGATGGAAAGATGCCAAATGCCCAGTCCTGGTCCTCCTATTGTGAACAACTTCTTGTTCAATGAGAAAATCCAAAACCAGAATCCTTCACAGCCAATTGCGAACTCTCAAATGGAGAAAACAGTCTCTCTTCAGGGTGCTGAAATGCCCTACAATATCATTTTTTTTTTCATCTAGCTTTTCTCATGCCTTTTTTGGCCTGATTCCTGGCAGAGGTTTTACCACATTCACCTCATCAAAGCAAGAAATGACTAAGTTCTCCCTTTCAGAAGGAAAGAGGATTTCCTCAAAGGAAAAAGTTCCCTTGTAGCCACAACACAACCAATTCTCTCTTCTCTACTCATGTGCAAGCACTGACATGAGGAAGGAAAAATCCTCTCCATTGATGCTGCAATCTCATTCCCTCTTTATTTTCTCCAAATTTCATCTCACTGCTTATATCTTCTCCTTAGCCTATTTCTTCTCCCAGGCCCTCACGTCGGTGCTACATTCAGCAAGTCTCTTCAGCATCCTCCTTTGCTGAACTCTTCTTCCCTGTATTTCGTCTCCTGGATGCTACAACATTGCCCGTCAACTAACCGATTACCAAACACAACACGCAAGAAAACAATTCCTCCTCTTTTTGCGCAAAAATTGCATAGTCGTACCTGGCTTCCTACGCCATTTCTCCTGATCATCCTCAACAAATGCATTTCAGATTCTTCAAAATTCTTTCAAAAAATAAAAAATATAAATATAAATGAAAAAATGCAGAGAGAACATTACCTTCCAAATTGCCGTCAACAAACCGATTACGAAACAAGACAAACAAGAAAACGAATCCACGTCTCTTCGCGCAAAATTGCATGCTCGTACCTCCTCCTACGCCATTTCTCCCCATCATCCTCAACAAAAGCATTTCCGATTCTTCAAAATTCTTCACCAAAAAACTCAAAAGTCGAAAAATAACAAATTTAAGAAAGGCAGAGAAAAAAACAGTACCTTCCAAATTAAAATTAACAAACCGATTGCGAAACAAGACGCGAGAAAACGAAACCTGCTCTCTTGACGCAAAATTGCATACTCCTACCTCCTCCTACGCAATTTCTCCCGATCATCCTCAACGTATGCATTTAGGATTCCTTAGAATTCTTCAACAAAAGAATAAAAGGAAAATGAAGCCAGGCAGAGCGAAAAGCATTACCTTTCCAAAAGACCGAGAGTTTCCCAAAACCTTCAAACAACTTCAAATTTTGTTGGTCACAATCCGCATCAAGCTGCTGCAACTCCCGACTGAGAGACCAAGAGATTTTTCGGGAACTTCCAAATAACTTCGAATTTGTCGTCACTCACAATCCACCTCAAATTGCACAACTTCGGAAGCTCGGACCGAGGGAGGGAAACTTCCAAATTTCTGGTCACAATCCGCACCAATTTTCTCAAAATTTGGCTTGACGTTAAACTCCAGAACCGACCATCTGCTGCAAAAGCCTCTAACTCCGTACTCTAGAGTAAAATCCTGGTGCAAATCCGCAGAAAACAATCTCTCGGTGGCAGACAAGACCTCAATCTGGTATTAAAATCTAAAATGTGAGACTGAGTATAAATGTGGTATCAATCTTTTATAAAAAAAATTGATGTCAGTGGATATCAACCTTGGTCTTAGTATGTTTTCATGACAATTGGAAAAACTCCAAATCTTAAACAATGCTCCACAATGAACCAACAAAGACAAACAAGTCCAGACAATTTTGGCCAGATCATTATTTATTCCATCTACACCCACCCACAATTTGGAGCTAATTGAAGATAGTTGAGGGTCATGGCAGCAGCTTGCAAACTGGACAAGTAATCTTTGGAAGCATAAATCACAATTGATTTTTTGCAAAAAAAATAGAGATTCTTGTTAAGAGTGCACAACTCCTCTCAGTTCATTCAATTTTCTAAGGAGCTTATTGATTTGTCTTGAGCACCGTTTGATGTTATGGTTGCAAAACACAAAACTCCAAAGATCTTCACTTTGAAGCTCCAATCTCCCTCCTCTTTTTGGATGGATGAGACCATGGCAATGGATAAGACCATGGGAAAATCCATGGGCCATGGCTCAAGGGCATTTAGTTCCTAGTGCTCAATTTGGACCAAAGAAGAAAAAACAAATGATTGTTTGTTCTTCTTTGATTCTCTCCATCTCCTTTTATTTTGTTCACAAAATTTGAACATTGTGAGAATAAAATTATTTTTCATTATTTTTTTCACAAAATTTGATTCTTTCAATTTCCTTTATTTTATTCACAAAATTTGAATATCGTGAGATTGAAATCAATTTTCATTATTATTTTCACAAAATTTGAATGTTGTGAGATTAAAATTTTATCTCCATTACTTTTGTTCACAAAATTTGAACGTCGTGATGAGAATAAAATTAATCTTCATTATTTGCAAAATAATGGAAATTCATCACCAAAAAAACCTTTGGTTACATCATTAATATTTATTTGAAATTTTCAAAAAAATTGATAAGGTTTATAGTGATCTCAAAGATTGAGCTTAAATGTCTTCAAATAAATTTGATGTTGGAATTATTTATGTGCTTAAAGTTGGATTTATTAAAATTATTTAAAAATTTTACTCATTAGGAATAACATTTTATTTTTCAAATTTTTGATCCCAATTTTTTGGCACGTTTTTTTTTGTTTACATTTTTCCTTGAATTTGCACATTTTTCCTTTTCTTCCCAAACAAGAATTGTCAAGTTTAAAAAACTTGAAACCAAAAAAACATGTTGGTTAGGGGGAGGGGGGGTTAATCCAATTATTTAAACCCAAAAATTCACCAAACTAAATTTTGCATTTCCTTTTACAAAGGAAACAAATGTAAAATATGTTTTTACATCATTAAAAAATATATATGTTATGACTTTTTTCAAGTTGTGTAATTAATCATTGGTATTACTGTATGATTAATCTTGCTAATCAAATATGATCTTGATAATTAAATGGTTATATTTACTACTTAATTAATGTTTATTCTTATGACCAATTTCTACCAATTTAAGTGGGCAATAATGTCAAAAAAGAAATTTTTTGAAAGAAATTTTTGTTGGATCAAACTAAAAATATATATTTTTAATTTTTTAAATAGAATATTGTAAATAACCATAATATTGAAAGATTTAAACTGGTTTCCAACTACATAACTTGTCTATAACCAAATGTGACAATTTTTTAAAGGATGATTAACCTTTTAGCAACATTGTAAAAACAAATAAATAAATTTACACTTAGTCATATTGGGGAAAATAAAAACTTGCAATTCTTCAAAAAATTGGCATATTTTATGTAATGAATTTTTCTTTAAAAAAAACTTAATAAATACATTTTTGAATTCACATGGAATTTACAAAGATTTTGGTCAATTTAAACAAAAAAATATTTGTTGATTTATTCATGAAATGTTATTTTAAGTTTTTTTTAAACATTATAAATTTGTTTTTGTAAATTATAATAAAGCTCTTGAATACATTATTGAATAAGATTTAAAATCATCTTTTCATTTGTGGCATTTGAATAAATTTTGTAAAAGAAAATGTTTGTTAAAATTTGAATGTCTTAAACAATTTCAAATAAAATATAATAAATTTTTATTTTTTCATCTTTATTAATAAAGTTTTGAAGTGGTTTGGTGGTTAAGACTTTAGTGTGTTTTCATAATGTCTTGGATTCAATCCTTGATGAATGCATGCCTTTATGTATTTTGTAGAAATGTAATCATACATTTAAAATTAGAAGGAAAAAATGGTGTCAAAACATTTTTGTCAAAAAAATTAGGGAAAAAAAAACTTTAAACTTTCATGCTAGAACAAAACTGTAATCCACGATTCCATAATCGAGTAAAAAGATTAAATAAAGTAAAAAGTTATCTGATGACGTGGCATGTTATTCCACATCTTGGGACCTTGTATACCCATGTCATAATTTTTAATTAAATTTTATTTAATCCAACATGTGACTATCTAAAACAATTTTTAAAAATTTCATTGAAAATATTTTAATCAACTAATCAATTTTTACCAAAACCATACAAGTTGCATATTAATCAATTTTGTCCCATTTCATTACAAACCTAATGAATTTGGATAGTGAAAAAGAACAAAAAAATTTGTGAATGGAAATGAATAAATTTTTATTCAATTTTCAAACATCATCTCCAACCCTAGAAGTTTTCATTTGACATCAAACCTTGGACATGAATGTAACTACATGAACCTTGAAATTATAACAAAATGAAAATTTTGCAAACTTATGGATCAAAGGATTAAAATCCAAAAATGTGGATGAAATCAATGAATAAGGATGAACTTGATGGATGATGGGTTCATAATTTAAGGTTTTTAATTGGATGGATGAAAAATGAAAAATGAATGAATAAATGTGGATGAACATTTAGGGTTTTCAATTTTATAACATGACAAGCTACATATGGACCTAACAAAATGAATGAAAACTATCATCAAGTATTAATCTTACACAAATATTTAAATCAAAGTTTATTAATTAGTTGTGGGGACGCCCAAAGTCAAACCTTTTTTCTTTTGGGATGGGCATTTTGCATTGATCCATAAAACAAAATTGATCAAACTTTGGACAATCCCAAAATAAGCATTGATACAATTTTTTTTGGAATGATTAGATATATGTTACAAGAGTAGAATTTGTGGCAAGGCATATGGGACAAAGTGAGGACCACACAACCCAAGTTCCCCCTTCCCAAAAACCAAACAATATACCCTCCCCACATAAAGAAAAAAATACCAATTCAACCTCTCAATGCTGCAAAGTTTTAATTTGGCATAGTTGTGTTAATTTGCATTTTTGGCCTAAGGGCATGAAATATGGACAAACTAAAGATACTTCTTTTTTTGCATCAATTAGATGGGGTGCATGTTGTATTACTTCATTTATTAACCAAAATTTATATCCTTACATCACTTTTCTTCCATCGCCTTCATTCAATCTTTGGCAATTTTGCAATCTTTTTATAACTTAAAAATATCCATGTTACATTTTGCAACGAGATCCTCCAAACTCAAAATATTAGCAGGGCCATCAAGTTATTGCTACTCCCCCCTCCCCCCCCCCCCAACTAGACTTTGAAGCTTGTTCGAATTTAGGAAAGTTGTTTTCCTCGCAACCTTCCCAACATTCCATTTGAACTATATTCCGTTTCATTAATCTATAGTAATGTCAACTCAAAT
>Ga0209611_10011870_pt1 | contig 12407 bp, 8 predicted proteins | sample S1TSphgellanicum_3_FD_187693 | JGI IMG/M metagenome (GOLD analysis project Ga0209611, IMG submission 187693) | Host-associated microbial communities from peat moss isolated from Minnesota, USA - S1T2_Fc - Sphagnum magellanicum MG (SPAdes) (version 2) | ecosystem: Host-associated > Plants > Peat...
CTTGGATATTACACAAAACCAAGAAAATCTCAAAAATGAAAAAAACTACCATCATTTTCCCTTTGTATCTTTTCATCGCTCCTTTGGCATAACCTCGCACATGATCTTATGACTCACATAAGGTCCCATGGATCCATCAACAACACAACCTTACATTTCATAAGCATCCTGTCTTTCCCCCAAAAAAAAAAAGAAAAAAAAAGTGACCTTTCTTAGGGGGAGCAAAGGGCCTAAATGTAGATCCTTCTCCTATACTTAAACTATGTGAAAGGATCCTTAAATGGAATCGATTTTGATTCGGAACATGGAAAAGAGAGAATCACATGGAATGGCTTGAATAAGATTATGGTGCAAAATCATAGCTCATATTAGTAGTGTTGAACAAATTTAAAACAACATTTGGTTGGAATTTTGTTTATCTAACCTTGTTTGAAGAGTGAGCTTGAGGAAATTTTCTTATAAATTCCAAAATTAGGGTTCTATCATTCGAAGATCCTTTCGAAATAACTTTTTGAATATTATCTATTATGATTTTTTAAAAATGAACAGTGGTGAATGGAATTCATCTGTGAATGATAAGCTAAAGTACTTGTTGAGCTATCATATTTTTTTGATAATTAACTCTGAAACTTTCAATATATGTTTTATGAACTGAAGTTTTTATTACATAAGGAGTTTATGGGCTTTTAGAAAGGTTTTTAAATTTTCCCTAAGGAAAATAGCAAACCTGTTTATCCAAGTTCATTTACTAATAGGACTTGAATACGGATTTGGATGATGTAATCTCTTGTGTTGGATGCAATTCAAAAAATTGTCAAAACAAAAATCATTGACATCTGTATGAAAAACATATGCATTTGGGGGAAAAAAGAATGAAAATAAAAATAAAAAATTGCAACTCACAAGCAAGTCTTATGAAAATTAACTTTAATGAGTTTTTAAATTCATGTTATAACACATATTTAATCACTTGGATCAAATATTCATTCATGCTTGCAATTTTGTAAGAAGTCTAGAATTCTTATCATGTATTAAAATTTTATTATATTGGTTTTTTAACATTAAAACACAAACATCAATTAATTGTGGCTCTAATTAATGGTAATGGAAACATAAAATCTTGCAACATCATGCATGGAATATCATAATTTATGAAATCATTGCATGTTAGGTTTGGACATAAAATTGGTCTTTCATAGCTTAATCGTCATTCACCTTATTGGATTACCAATGAGCCTATGCATGCAAACTTCATGTTGCACGATTGTGCACAAATGAAACCTATAAGGTTCATGTTTGATGTTCCTATAGAATAATTAGATAATTTTCAATGTGATTTGCTTTTGGGAGGTTGAAAAGCCAATACCATGAAAATTATCTTTTTGCTTGCATTAGGTGGTTGGCCCAATGATTAAAATTCAAAAAATGAACCACCTACCTATAATTCTCCCACAATTCATGCATGGTGTTTAGGACATTAAGAGTGTCCATGGAATTTGCTAACTATTTATGTTGTCCATTGATAAAGTAAGTAAAATTGTTTTGGGGTGTTCAAAGTTAGGCATTATTAGTCCAAGTCCAACCTTGCTAATTTTATCAATTAATGATACATTAATTTTATAGCCCAAGAATAATTCATAACTAACAAAATAAGGTTCTAAATAGTTTTTTTTAATGTATTCTCCAAGTGGGTCAAGAATTGGATGCCCATTGTGTTCTTTATTCAAATACCACAAGGTTATCAAACCAACAAACTAATTATGCATCCCATGGTCCACCATGATAATAAGTTACCCACAAAATTTCATGCCATTAATATGTGTATGTGAAAATGTTTCTTTTAATGGATAAAACTTACATCAACCTTTCAAAACATGAAAATTCAAAAATTAGCTTGATTTTAATTTAACCAAATCTAGTGTTAATGATGTGATTAACAAACTTTCTTCATGTATTCTTGCATGGCTATTTAATAGGGACATATTAAAATTTTATGAGTTTTTTCTTTGTCTCATTAGTTATATATTAAGGGTACCCACACCATATACAAGTTTTAAAAATATTTGTTTGACATAAATCTAATTGTAAACTTGATAGTCTTTCAATATATATAAAACAATGCCTTCATTGGTGTGCCCAAGCACAAACTTAATATGCATTTGAACATTGATCAATACATTGAACCTTTTCCTAATTTGGTAAACCACAAGGTCTTGGTGTATTTTAGACCCTAATCCATATAGTCTATGTTAATTTGGATGATTCTAAAGCAGAAATCCAAAATCATCCAAATTGACCATTCAAAATGTGGGTTAAGAAACTGTGTCGGGGCCATAATTCCTTGATTTTAAAATAAAATTCCAGATCTGAATATTTGAAAAAAATCAGAATCAAATAATCATCAGTTTTGGGTATTTGAATAATTTCAGAATTAAAGAACCGCCGGTTCCGGTTATCTCAAAAACTTCACAGAATTGCTGGGTTTGATGGAAGAACTGGTGCTTTTCTAGTTGGGTTTTTCTTTTTCTTTTTTTTTCTTTTTAATTTTAATTTAATTTTATTTATTTCTATTATTAAATTAATTGAGAATTGTGGTTACACATTTAGAACAGGGCATTAAATTTTTTGATATCTGCAGTTACACACCAAAAGTTAAAAACTGAGTATTTGATTTTTCTTGAGAAATGTGACCTAATTCTGTTCTCTACCACATCATGCACAATGTCATGTTAGGTGCTTTGTGACCTTCATTTTCCTTCAAGTTGCTTCATGTTAATTTGTCCTAGCTTTGCCATATCAATTCTCATTGTAATTTGGTGTCCCATTGTTAAATGGTGAGAAACATTATGAGAATATCTTCATCATTGAAAAATATCGTAATACTCAAATTAATTTGGCACCTCAACACCAAATAATGCTTCATTTTTCTTTTTTTAAAAGGGTGCACTAATATTAGTTATCAATGCATTATTTTTCAACCCATTAAAAAAACATGTATTTGCAAATATTGAAAACTTATTGCATTGTAATTATAATATATTACATATTGCAAATCACAAATTTTCAATGTTTTCAGCTCACATTATAAAATTATTTATATTTTCGACATGATTGAGAAAAAATATCATTTTTCACCCATTTTGATGCACCTTAATTATTATTTGTTCATTTCTTAGTTCTTGTTTGCATTTTTTTATAACAATATTGGCTAGTTCTAACTTTTGACCATAACCTTTGGTTTTGGTAAGGGGATATTCTTTGATAATGAGAACCTTCAATTCTTTAGTTTTTTTTTCCCCCAAAAAAATGAAACTATCAATTTCCAATGTTTTCAAAAATTGATGCCTATTCTCAAGTTCATGGTTTTCTTCTTGTTTGTGTGTTTTGAAGCCACATGGGAAAAGATTGCAATAGATTATGTGAATGATTGATTCAAGAGCTAAACCCAACCTCACTCTACACCCATAATTCCCTATCCCCATAAGGTAGACCTCTACATGCAAAATGACTTGATCCAAGTCCTTCAAATAGTAATAAATTTAGCGTGTGAATTGACTCGTTGTTGCAATGCATTGCTCACATCCCCTAACAAACACAAATTGATTGATGAGAGTTTTGGGCATCAATAAAAGTAGAATTTTAAAGACATCTTTTAACAACATACATGACCAAATAGCAATGTAAAAATGGTCAAATGTTCGAGAAAGGAAATGTTCTACTCCAACATGAATTTCCAACTTAGTTATGTTTAAATTCTTCCTAGTTTTTTTTTATTCCCTTGAAGAAAGGCACACTTTGGAAAGTAACAAAGGACACTATTAACATTGAGAATGAGGAGCTTTTAAGTTGTGTCAATCGAAGTCGAAAAGTCCAAATCCACCTCTTTGGATTAGAAAAAGAAACACCATGCACCTACCAAAAAGAAGAAAGGTTAGAACAAAGATAAATTCAAGAATGAGTAGAAGCCTCCATCCTTGTTGTAGGAAATGTTGATCCAACACAAAATTTACAAGAATTAATTTGATATCTAACATATTGAAAGATAATTTTGATTGGGAAATCAATAATAACATTGACTGAAAACACACATAACATGACTTGGTGGCCACGAAGTAAATGAGGGAGAACACCAGGGTCAAAATGAGATCAAAAGAGCCACAAAGGCCGTCGGATGTCAAATTCTATTAGAAAAAATTAGAGACCTTTTTTGTTTTTGCCATTTGAAACCATGGTAATCATGGCACATTATTCCTTTTTAACACACATGAATGTCAAAAAATTCAAATAAAAATCCATTTGATCCAATTTAAATTTTGGTTTAATTAAGGACTTTTGAAAGTGAAAAAAATTTGTCATTAAAAAAAGACATTTTTACAAAGGACTTTCCAAGGACTCATATAATAGCAATAAGTTGATGGTAAAAATATGAGATGATAATAACCTATTAGAGGCACTAAAATAACATTCACAATTTCCAAAATGTGGAATCCTAAAACTTTGAAAATTCAAAGTATGTACATTTGAAAATTTAGAATTTCAAAATTTCAAAAGTGTTTAACCACATATAAATGGGGTATAATGTACATGATGTATTAACCAAAGTTGTAGTTTATATTACATTAAATTTAGCTTTAAAAAATTAAGATTTTTTGGTATGATTTCAAACTATCATCATTTTTCAAGATGAAACATAAAATCCGCAAGGAATTTGTACATTTTTACAAATTCATATTTACTCAAAAATGATTAAGAAATTTTTTTTACTCATTGGGGAAATTTTAATCATTTTTCACAACAAGTTGCAAAAAGAATCATTCAAAAAATCATTTGTATGAAAACATTATTTTGGGGAAAAAGGACATGCAGGACTAATGTAAAGTAACGCTTGTGGTTCCTTTGATTTCGTTTTAACCCACCAGGTAGCCACTAGATGGTCGCATCAATGTGAAGTTCAACCCAAGGGCCACCAGGCCAAAACTAAATGTTTTAAAGACAAAAAATACAAGCAACACTCAAACAATAGAATTAAATATTTTAATAAATTTGTTCAAGAGGAAATTTTTGAGATATTCAAACAAGCAAAATTTGAGGATGAGAAATTAATAAAGTAATTTTTGTTTCAATTTCAATTTTGCATTGTTACAAAATGTGGGTTGGCATGGTTGACTGCATTTCACAAATAACATTTTTTAAAATCCTAGATTATTTCAATTAATACATATAATCTTACTAAGGGATTATGTTCAACAAAGGTGGGAACATCATATTCAAAGGAATGAAGATTTTCTAAGTAAGGGAGAATAAACCCCAACAAATATCTATCTTCCCCATGAAGGTCGTTAAAGGACTCCAAAAAAATGGCATTATACATGCCATTAAACATGTTTTTGTATGGTGTATTGTCTACAAGCAACAAGTTACCAATGTGAATGTAAATAAATGTAAAAAAGAAAACATCAAGGTTCTTATGGAAAATTGGCTTGTTAGGTTTATTAGGTAAGAAATACAAATTTTGCATGTAAAGCTCTTAATTGAGCACTCTGGAATCATTATAGATATTTGTGTTTTGTGCCAAATTTGATCCAAATAATTATAAATATTGTGACATTAGGTTGTAGACCAAATATAGACGTGGAATTGCATAAGACATTTCTCTAAAAATTCTTTCAATCTAGGCCAAAGAATGATGTGTAGAATGCAGCTTTTTCATATCCGCCTTTATTGAGCCGTGTGGTGATCATAATTCTATTCGGATTGAAAATCACATGAAATGGACTCACCTTCAATGAAGGTGAATGAGGCATTAGGGAATCAATTCCCAAAGTCAATGGAATCTCATCCAAGCCTAGTTCAACAATGACATGTGAATTTGGTGATTCCACTTCTTCTACCTCCTCAAGAAATGACACACCGATAACCTAAAAAAAAAACAAAGAGAAATGGAAAAGCCCTAAAAATCAAGGACCATATAAATCAATGAGATTAAAAAATCCAAGAAAGAATTAGAATGAAGAAGCAAAAGAAAAATTTGGACTACTTATTACGGATGTTGAACGATTTCTATAGAAAGTGGTGTGACAAGCCATGTTGCATTTTTCAAACAATGTCCAAAATATGACATAGTCTTCTATAAGACTTCTAATGGTGCCAAAGGATAGAGTTTCACAAAGGTGGGAACACTAAGCCAAGAGTAATGAAAAAACTCTAAGTATAGGACACGAGTCTTCATGAGATAATTATCCTCTTTTGGCAAGTCTTCATAGGACTCAACAAAGATGGCATTAAAGGCGGATTCAAGCAAGTTTTGTAAGGCATATTGTCTACCAACAATGTATTTCCAAGGTGAATACTAGAATACTTACGGAATTTTTAAAAAAAAGGTTTTTATGATAAATAGTTTTATCATTAATGGGACGATTGATGCATTTATAGTTCCATTTAAAAGGAAACTACAAAAAATGCATGTTAATTTTGCATAGATCTCACCCAATAATCCTTTGCGGGTCAATATCAATACCTATCTCTTTTGTTATTTTTCTAAAGTAGGTATCCATCTTGTTAAGTAGAACAAATGTCCATATGTAGACAATAAATTGTTTTAAAACACCTTAGGAGGAATTCCTTTAGACCTGGCCTCAAATGAATGTTTTTGCTTAATAAGGTGCGATTCCGAGCTAAATTAAACAACAGAGGCAGTAAGTGATTAATTTTGAAATAATCCTTCCCAACAAGGACACCTTTTAATCAAAAATCACACGCAAAGGATTCACCTCCATGTTTTTTCTATCTATGGGAGGAGATTTGAAACCTTTAAGAGTAAGTTCTAGCCCCTTATCTTCCTCGGCAGTTTCATGGAAAACTCCAGGAAGTTTTTCATCTTCAACCCCATCAAATCCCACAAGGGGCAATTATGGTCACAATGGGACAAATGGCCTGAGGGATGGGAGAGACATAGGTGTGGATTGAGGTGGGGACATAAAACCTTGACGCAGTGAAGGTTGGAAAAGAGATGACATTGGTTTCTTTTGTCTCTCCTACCTTTTGGCATGTTATCTCCAATGCAATTCAGTCCCATTCAAATGTCCAAGTATTTGAATGGTTGTCCTTCAATTTCCACTAGGGCCAAAATAAGACCCAGGCTTGTCCTAATCGGCTAAATATTCAAATGTGTACTCACCCAAATCATTAGACACAACCTCCATCAAAGGGACCTTCACTTGTAAATAGAAAATAAATGGGTGAAAATGGTACCTAAACAAGAAAAATTCCCAACAAAGTAATTGAAAAGTAAAAACAATTTCAAAAAAAAATGGAGGAGGGAATAAGACACCAAATAATGGACATCAAAAAGTTCAAAAATAAATCTCGATGGGTACAACAAAGGACTTGATCTTTGCATCTTGGACCACTATATTTTTCAAATCCTTCAACCACATGATTGTTTGGCAACCACCAAATAAGGACCTATTTGGTGGCCGCCTAATTGAAATATAAAGTAGCCACCAAATATAAACCTATTTGGCAACCACTAGATCGAAATAATATGAGGCCACTAGACATAGACCTATCTAGCGGCCATCAAATCGAAATATAAAAAGGCCACCAAACATAGACCTATATAGCGGCCATTAAATCAAAATACATGGAGGTCACCAAATCGACCTACCTGGTGATGGCCACCATATGGACCTATTTAGGGGCTACCAGATCGACCTATCTAGTGGCCACCAAATACACAACTTCAATTAATATTAGATCGATATATGTGGTGGCTACCAAGTCGACATATTTAGTGGCCACCAAATCCAAAATATCTAGCGACTAACATACGAAAAAAGGATAGAAAATTATATGGTGGCCACTAAATGAAATCAATGTTATAAAGTAAAATTGATACAAGAATCCTATCTAGTTGTATTCATAGTTTAAAAGAATTATACAATGTTTGACGAAGAAAATCATTAGTTGTAATTTAATCTAACTTTAGGTTGGCTCAAGTCTTCAAAAGGAACTTATTTGTTCATCTCTTCACCAATATCATCATCGTCGACATCTTCAACATCATCCTCCCTCCTAGCAGGGGGTGTTTGCGACGACTCTGCAAAGTAAATATTAGGGCATGTTGATACATCATTGGAATGTTGCTCTTCGTGTACCATTCTCCTTTTTCTAGCTATTCAAAATTGAGAACTCCTTGGGATCAACAAATTACCACTACTCCTTTTCATGTTCACCTCCTTCACAAACCCACGAACATCTTTCTTTCCCTTTTTCTTCCTTCTTGCAGGAATAGAGGTATCTTCTTGTAGTTCTTCTTATGCATCTGGCCCTTGTTGTTCGGGTTCTCCAGGTGGGGCGGAACACAAATCACAAGGGGCATTGGATTTGTATTATACAAAATTGATAGATTTGTGATTGCAATCTCCTAAGCCTTGTTGAATAAATCCATTGGAACGACCTCAAGAACCCTAACTTTCTTTTCATGCCCATTGCATCGATATTAGTTCAAATTTTTAAATGGACCATAAACCTTCAAATAGGGATATAGATAGATTAAATTAGGAATACGTGAGAACTTACCATGCATAAATTTATTAATATTCCACGGTTGATGATACTAAACACGTCGTTCCACCATGCAATAGTGGTTGCAAAATGAGTCGAATGGCGTCTGAGGGGTGCAAGTATGATTGGGTGGACCCACCAAGAACATTCTAGGGTGATTTTAAAAGAATGGTCAGGAAATTGTTTTAAAATAAAATCATTATCAGGTATTTATAATTTCTTTTTTTCTATTAGTTCTTGAAGACGAATCCGGATGTAATGGGCATGTGATTAATTTTAGGTTTATAGGAGCTGTGCAAAAAATGTTTGACGTCATCACCATATGCGGAATCCTATGGTTGAGGTCTTTCTATTTGCATAGTGGTGAAAACATTGAAGTTATTAGGAACAAGAAGGTGGTGAAAAGAGTTTATAAGTTGTTATGTGCATTTGAAGCTTGGAACTTGTGGTTGACTATAAGCAAGAATATTAAAGGTTTATTCCCCTTTCATTCAAAGGCAATTTTTTTGGAAGTAGTAGTTACACGAACTTTTATACTACTAATTATGTACCAAAACTTTTATTACAAAAGAATAAGAACAATGTGATCAATGTGGTAAGGCTAAAGTAAATTTTTTACATGTATATCTCTTTGTTAGAATCTATTTCTTTGGAAGGTTGTTGGTTTGTTCTAATTCTAGATGTTAATCTACTCTCAAGATAAGTTGGATGGTCAATTTGTCGAGGTCACTAGGTTAAGTTCATCTTTTGAACAATCAGTTCAATTTTCCATTGAAGAAGATACGGGCATTGAAAGTAGGTGGGGCAAGTGTTTAATCATAGGCCTAATTAATTCACACATTAAAATTTAGTACATTTGTTTTCTTTGTGGGTTTTCTTTGCTTTTTCTTTGCCTTTCAATCTTAAAGAAGTAATGTAAAGCTTAATTTGATGCACCCATAGCTCTTTAGATCACATGAAATGAATAAGAAATGAAGAAAATATGACATTCTAAAATAATGGGTCATTTTTTGAAAAAACACATTATTTGATTTTGACATGTTTTATGTTTCTTCTATGTTGTTTCTTTGCTTATGGAGCTTAAAGAAATAACGTAGAGCTCACATTGGCATTCCCGTAGCTATTTACATCACTCAAATTGGACAAGAAATGAAAAAGATCTAGAAATGTTTAGTTGTAGGCCTATGTGTGTTGTTAGGCTTGTCTTCCCAAGGTGGCAACTAAAATGATTGTCCCATATTGTTTGGCTTCCATTTAAATATTCCAAAATATATATTAAACAAGTGCATTAAAATGATGGAGAATCAAAGTAAACATGAAATTGTGATAGCCATTTGGGATGAGCCAATAAAAAAGGTTCAACCTTAAAGGTTAAGTTAAATGAAATAGGATTTTATTTGTGATTTAGGTCTAGGCCTAACCTAATGCCTAAGTCTAACCCTAGCTTAAACTAAGTGGTTGTTTATGTCTAGGCCTAACTTAGGTGTTTAGGTTTAGATTTAACGTTAGTTTAGACTAATGGGCCTAGGGTTAGACCTAGCCCTTGCCTAGGTAATTAAATCGTTACCTATGATTAGGTGCCACATACATAGATAAACCTACGTTATATCACATGTCATTTAACTATTGGTTCATCCCAAACCCAATTAGATCATCACATGTGTCATCCCACCATTGGCCAAATGCATTGACCTTCATTGTTGCAACATAGTTTACCTTTTGATTTAATTCTTATTATGGATGATCAACAGTGGAACGTTTTGGGTGTGCCACACGTCACCACATCTTGGTTAAACATTCAATTGACATAGTTGCAATGTAGTCAAAATTACAACTGAATATTTTGTAGATGTCATATGTAGTCAATGGATGAAGTTCATCCATCAATTGAAGGAAGTTGATAACATCTTGTGATTAGATTGGTAAGATAATTTGCAATTAAAATGGTTAACGATGGTTATTGATGTGGTGTTGACACATGGTAAATTCTTTCAACTAGAATGTCATTGTCAACTTGTACTTGTTAATTTTTTTAGTTTACAGTTTCAAAAAACATTTTTCAGTTGCAAAACACACTTTGCAACTATTTTTGTTACTTCCAATTATGTTTTAGTCAAGATGTAGTTGAAAACATAATTGCAAAAGGGGGGGAGTAATTGTGTCAATAAAAACCTCATATTTCTCAATTCATGAAAAGGCATTTCGAAGGATGCATTCCACACCCCATTTTGATATGCACAAAACTTGTAATGAAATGTTTAAAATCAAACTTGACCAAAAGGTGATTTTTTCACAACCTAATGTTCTTTTGTAGCTTCTTTGATCCCATTCTATTGCAACCTTTATTCATGCACAAATAGATGGCTTTTATTCATTTCATTGCAAAATAAACTAGACATCACTTAGAATGCGATCATTCATTGTTGTGTGGTTGTGACATCAAAGGCCCCCTTCATGATTGCATTTCAATGATGAGCTGATGCACTTTTTTAAAGTGGGCAATTAATAACCATTTTGCGACATAAATTACATTACATCCACCAACTTTGTAGGACCATTTGGAACCTTCAATTAACCCATTCAAAACCTTTCTTCGCAATTTGAAGAAGGGGAAGGGCCTCTAAGAATAATACAACAAGGTTTGTTCCAAAGGGATTTCTTCATCATGGGCTTCATTTGAAACATTAGCCCCTCTTTCCCCTTTAATGGATTCAAAATTTAAATGAACTATAAATGCAAAAAACAAAAAATCTTCAATTTCTAAACTAACATGCATATTTTACATTCACAAGTTTAACCCATTTCTAGGTATTGCAAAAAAAAAAGAAAAACCCCACCCTCTTTTTGACACATATGTGACAAAAGGAAGGTGGCATTAAGATGGCATTGAAACATAAGAAATACAATCTAACAAAATGTACTTTGTATTCCATACATGGGTCAAAACCTAATATGGGCTGTGAATTTGATGTATAAGAACAAATCCTAATTAAAATGAAATACCAATTTTTATTTACATGCCCCAATTATCAGATGAAGCAAGATTGGAAACATCCTAATTTTATGCATCTACTTCATGGGCCACCCCTTTTCCTAAGGCTTTATGTTCTTGAATTGTTGTTGCATCGGTTTTGGATTTGGTGTTGCTACCCCACTTGGGCATCTTTTTTTGTTGAGGCAATTTCTTAATCCTTAACCATGAGGATAGAAGGTTTGGGTTGACCTCATCATGTTCTTTTGCATGTTTGCATGGTATTATAGTACCTTTGAACAAAAGAATAAGAAGATGATCAATGTTGGAACAAAAAAATATAATCAAAATGGTGTTCTAATAACACACATTCTAGGGTGCATGGTTTTTTAATTAAAAAATTCACAATTCTATGTGTGAATAATAGTCTAGAATCCAATTAAAATGTGCATGGTTTTTTTGTTTCCCTTGTGCATTTGAAACACACATTTTGATCGGATTCCAAATTGTCATTCACAAATAAGAAAAAGGCAATTGGAATCCAACCAGAATGTGCATGGTTTTCTAATTTCCCTTGTGCATTTAAAACACACATTCTAATTGGATTCCACATTGTCACTCACAAATAGGAAAAAAACAACTGAAATCCAATTAAAATGTGAATGGTTTTCTAGTTTCCAAATCATAACATCATTAGTCTAGTCTAATGGGCAAAAGCACACTAGGGTGTCACAATTTCGGCATATCAGAGTCCCTTTTCAAAGTCATTTTCTAGTGTAATTGAAAACTGGCTTAAAATATGAATATTTATATGATATTGAAAATAACATTTTTTTCCATTTCCAATTTCAAATCATGATGTTATAAGTCA
>Ga0209611_10011871_pt1 | contig 12406 bp, 8 predicted proteins | sample S1TSphgellanicum_3_FD_187693 | JGI IMG/M metagenome (GOLD analysis project Ga0209611, IMG submission 187693) | Host-associated microbial communities from peat moss isolated from Minnesota, USA - S1T2_Fc - Sphagnum magellanicum MG (SPAdes) (version 2) | ecosystem: Host-associated > Plants > Peat...
AAAAAATTTTTAGAATTGAAGAAAAAAAAAAAAAAAAAAAAAAAACCTAATTTTAAGACTTTCACAAATAACATTGTTAAATTTTAACAAATCATTATAAAATATGAATCATTCCAAAAATGCAAAATTCCAATTTTTTATAAAGTGAATGTTATGTTATTTGTTTCTTCACCTTTAAAGATGTGATGTATTATTTATTTTGGGTGTTTCAATGTGTTTGGGGGTAGGATTTGATTTCATCATTTGTCCCTATAAACTTGCAAAGGAATTTTTCATTGTTTCTTTCCCATTTCACAAATCTTCAATATGATCTCTTTGAATTACTATACTTTTCTTTTGATTATACAAGGTCAATTGTCCATTTGTTACATGAAGTGGCCACAAGATATCAAATTTTTGAAATGGTTTTGGAGGAGGTTTTTACATTATTGTGTTCAATGTTTGAATTGAATTCTTTCCCCTAGTAACAATATAAGGTTTTTCCACCATTTCTATGTTGCTACATCATCCACCATCCTTTTAGTATCTTAGCTTGCCATCCCATGAATTATTTTAACCTAAGGAAAGTTGCAATATCTACTAGTTTTGCCCAAAATTAAAGGGATATGGAAATTTCAATGAAAAAAAAAACTTTGATGAAATTTTGGACTAAAAATTGGAATTCACATTAAATTGAAAAAACAAGGGTGTGAGAAAAAAATAATTTCATTAGGTTTTTATCATAAAAGCAAGGTCCTTAAATTTTAAATCCTTATAGATTATCTACTTTAAGAAAAATGAAATGAAAGTTTCAAGGAAAGAGTTTAATGAAATTCTAGGTTGGAAATGGGATTCGCACTATATTCAAAAAGTAAGGATTTGTGAAATAATCTATTATGTGGACATGTGGCAAAACCTGAAATGAATTTAATGAATATGAAATACCCAAATACATTTTTAAAAAATGTGACCAATGCTTTCACTCCTTAAAGGATTTTTGAAAAAAAACTAAATGAAAATAACATTTTTTTGAAAAAAGAATTCACATAAACCTTTACGTTCAACATTTTTTTCTGTCATAAGAATTTTAAAATTTTAAAAGTCAAATTTATAATTTATAATTTATAATTTAAAGCATATGTTACACAATATTATGTTTTTAAGGATTTGATCTTGGACTTTTGGTGGTTCTTAAACATATGTTTCAACCCATGTCACCCTTGTAAATAAATATGTAAACATTTGGACCATTATCTAGTTCAAAAGTATATGAAAAGATAATGAAATCATCAAAAAGAAAAAGACATTAAACAACCCCCTCCAAACATTACAAATAAACATGACATCATCCCATAAATCTTAACATTTGTAATTGACCTTTTTCAAGCTTGTGATTTTTTGAATATTCTTTTTCAATTCATCTTGTCATTAAAAAAAAATTCATTATTGTAAGTAAGTATGTATATATTTGAATCATCATATTGTACAAAAATATATGAAAAAATAATTAGATCATTGAAAGAAGCATGACACTATCTCAGCAGTTTTTAACCTTTGTAACTACATTATTCAAGCTTGTGTTCATATTCAACTTGTTATGTATTATGATTGGACATGCCCTACTACCCCTTCCACCTAGAAACACATTGTACCTCGTAGTGTGAGACATAATTTCATCAAATGATAATAAGTCTTAAGAAGGTCTTGAGCAAAACATAAAATGTATGTTACCCACCTTTGATTGTGATTCTCACTTTTGAATCGCTTCTAACAAGAACTAGTAAACCAAAACTGGAAACAACAAATGATCAATTGTCCCACCTAGGAAAAAACTTTTAAAAATACCTCAATAAGACACCATAACCGATTTCATCTTATTTCAAGGTGTTTCATTAGTAAGGACACTCTTTTATTAAGGACATGATGTAACACTTACCTCATACTGTGAAGCCCGGCCTGGATATTTATTTTGTATTTTCAGCTCCCGTATCTGCCTGAAGAAACCTGTTCTCTGCAAGCGCGACCTTCTTGGGTGGAAGGTAGCAGCCAGCCTGTCACTATTTCTAAAAAGTGAAAAAATCACAGCTGTGCTTTAAGTAGGAAAAGGACCTGAGTACAGGCCCTTCCGTGATTTTTGACCTGTTCCTTCGGCCTACTGGCCTCGAGCACAGATCTCAAACCATGGAAGGGCCTGTACTCAGGCCCTTCTCCTATACAGTACTACCTGGTAGGAACTTGAGGTAATACCAACTTCATGTCAAGGTTGTATCAATGTTAATATACATGTCCCATACTAGCCCAAAATCAATCTTGGACCTTCCTACCAAGACCAAGTTGGAATTGGAATTTAAAAAAAAAAAATTCCAATACCAATATCAATTGGTATGTTAAATAATGAATATCTAACTAACAGTGGCATATATACATAAGGTGAATTTTTTAAAAAATCACCCATACAAAATAATTAATATGTTTTCAAATACCTTTCCACCGTGTGCACAATGCCCCAAGTTTTATGATAGTCCCTAATGTTGGGTGGTCCTCATTTTTTTTGAAGAACCACCAATTTGAATTTTTAGAATAAATTTTGAAAATCACCTTCAGTCTTCTTTTTTTAATATGTGATTAAAAGAAATAAATTGGTTTTCAAAAACCCCAAATAAAAATCACTAGTTTTCCATTGCAATTTGAATTTCCTTGGAGAAAAATGACATCAGATGGAACCAGACAAATTGGCTGCCATGGCAAAAAACAAAGAAATTGGGCAATATGATGTAAGCTTGGGCACTAATGCTGCTGGATAACTCTGTAACCATATAGCTTACTAAGGAGTTGGTATCTCAGTTGTGGTTCACCATCATCTGAATCCTAACAGGTTTCCAATGGATGGTTCACTGGTGAGTGCTGTGTCCCATAATCCCTAGTCTCATTGGCATGAACCCAAACAACAGGGAAGGCATTGTGTATAAGTTGCCCTCAAAAGACCCTAGGAAATCACTCCTCATGCTTTACAGGTTTGCTGAGCACAAGCATGTGAAGGAAGTAGCTCTTGTACATTTTGGACATGATGTGTACATGATCATATGGCACAGCCATCATGTGAATTTCAGAAAAGGCTACTTGGTCATTTACATGGCTAGCTCAAGAACAGACTTCCAAGAGAGGCTTCCAAGTGTACAGATAATCAGGAAGGCCAGGAAGACAAAGCTGGTCTCATTCAAGATAACCTTGGGCAGGTTTCATTTCAGATTCCCATGGCTTGGTTACAGCCTGGGTGGCTTGGTTATACTCAAAACTCCTGAATCTTTTGGGTTATGGGTTTCAGACACAGCTGTCCCTTCCAGGTTGGTCCTGCTATACTCATCCTCATGATCACCTAAGAAAAAGAGTTCACCGATCTTCTTAGACCAGTGATGGATGAAGACTGTTGGTGACAAAAAAAAAACTGAAAAAACAATTGACATCACAGGTCAAAGTCATAAGCAGTCATCAGACAATACCAGATGTGAAACACAGAAAGTCCAACTAAGTTGACAACATGCACCATCACTAAAGGATTAAAGATATAATCCCCCATCAAAACAAGGAAAACAGGAATGGCCAATCAACATCTTGGAACACAATCCAACACACCAACGCACATATGTGAAGTTCAGAACTGCAAAGTCCGCATCACCCCATGTTGCAAGGAGTCTACTTAATCTTCTTCTTGGGCCTCAACTGTCATTTACAACACACACCAAGCTATAATCAGCAAGTTTACCCCCATCAGACTGATCAAAGCGCACAAATCTGCTTTTCAGAAATGCAGCCAATGCCTGCAGGGGAACCTCTCATCAAGAGCACAGCAAACTGAATCATATGATAGATATTATGTGCCATTGTAGCAAACCTGGTTACTGTGACCACACTTCTTCTTCCTGCAATTCACTGCACGTGGGTGAAGACGAGCATAGCATCTGCTCACAGAAGAATCCAGAACAAAATATTGTTAATTACCCCAACATTGCAGCCATGGACATCAGATTCTGATCAGGAGGAATTTGATCTCAGATCTTTGCAGCACAATCAGAGTGCAGAGCTCATGTAAGCAAATACGAGAAGTGTACTGTGATCTTAGTTGTACCAACTTGCTGTTCACACAGATAAAACCACACAAAGGGTACTGACCAAAATTTTCAACCTAAACCAAGAACTTCTCATACATATTTTCTCTTATTATTCTTGAACTCGAATCTAGCAAGGATTTACATGGAGATCACAGGAATAAATTAAAACTAGCATCCCTGAAAGAGAAAGAAAAGAAGTAAACCTACTTGCGGCAAATCATTTTCTCCTGGTTGTACTTCCTTGCCAAAGCCATTAAGGAGGGCTCAATAATCCCTCCTCGCAGTCGCAGAACCAAATGCAAGGTTGACTCTACAGGAATTCCAACTCAGAATCAGCACAAGCTGTAACCAGAAAAGCATCAGATTCAACCTTCATTCTATTCTCTCTTATCTTCTTATCCTAGACATCTCCCTGTGCAGATTCACGAGTGGTCACACACTACATAGCGAAACATAACGGCTGACTAACCTTTCTGGATATTGTAATCAGCCAAAGTGCGTCCATCTTCGAGCTGCTTGCCGGCAAAAATGAGACGCTGCTGGTCAGGAGGAATTCCTGCAAGCAACTGAGAAAACTGAATCAGCTGCTGAAAATCTAAAAGACGACAACATGGACAATGAAAACCAAGCACAGACACACATACACAAACCATTGTTTTCCGCGGTCTTGCGGACGCAGAAACCGAGCTACAGAGATTCCAGGAAGCAAACCACGAGAACGAGAGTTTCCTCGCACAGGACAAGCACTTGACTCCCATTGATCTATGCATGGTGTCTATAGAGAGACCGAGAGAAGAAAGAATTGCAGGAAGGTACAAGAAAGAGAGAAAAAAACAACAGAGACCCAGAAAAGCAATTGCATGAGGGAACAACAAGAAAGAGAGACCGAAAACAAAACCACACCAGAGACCGACCTTCCTTGTCCTGGATTTTGGTCTTCACATTGTCGATGGTATCACTGCTCTCCACCTCGAGGGTAATGGTCTTGCCCGTCAGGGTTTTCACAAAGATCTGCATCTTGATACAATTCAGAAGCTCCTCCGACTCTTTCCAGCGATTGAAGAAGCAACGAAAGGGAAACTAGAAACTGGTGGCCTTCGAGCAAGAACAAGAAGGTCGTAGCTTCGGCACAGACCTAAGTTCCTAACCTAAATATGTCAGGCTGGGTCATAGCTTCGGCCGAAACCTAAATTCCAAACACGTGAATGCCAGATCAGGTGTGAATACGGCTCAGCCAATAGGGTTTACTCGAAACGAGCAGCCATATAAAACTTGAAGACGTGTCTGAACAGGCCAGTAAACTTGGAGTTACGTCAGGTAAGTATTTTTAAGATAAGATTTTCAGGTCTTTGAAAAAAATTCAGATATATAAATATTTACTTGGGCTTACCAGTATTTCACAGTACCAGTAAAAATCAATTGAGAAAGGTCAAAATATTAATATATTTTAAATTTATTATTTGGGCTCCTAACTGCTTCGCACTACCAGCTACAATGATTAAATTATTTTGTGTGGACACAATAATTTTTTTGTAATTGATTTTACTTTTTCAAAAAATAAATTTCTGTAAATTTCACTGTATGTCATTTTGTTTTATTAATATTTTTTTATATTCTTGATTTGCTAAGAAAAATGCTAATGAAAATTTGATTCATTAGAAAAGTTCACAACAAAATACAAATAGATAAAAGAAAAAAAAAATCCAAAATGGAATTTGATCTATGACGAATCACAATCTGGAATGATTCCGAAATTATCATTGTCCAAATCTAAATCATAGTCTAAACCCTAAACCCATCAAATTACCCATCCTACATAAATTAGTTCCAATGAAACATTGTCATTGGAATTTAAGTAAATTATTTAAAAAATAATTAGTTACTAAACATTAGTAATCAAACATCATGTAAATTGTCCATGAAATCATTTTCATTTTTATTAATTTTAAAACATGAAATTTGATTTTCACCTATTAAAACATTAAAAAATTTAACACCCATGATGTCTTTTTGGTACCCTTCATTGTGACAAGTATAAATTTTTAAAACCTTTTCAAGGGTGTCCAATGTCTACCATGATTTCTAATGACCCTTAATTCGAGAAAATATAAAATATAAAATATTTTCAAGCCTAGTGCATCTAATGTCTCCTATATATTGTTTAGTGCCCTTGGTGTTGTATAACATCACATCTAACAACCTCATGACCTCAACCCTCAACATCTTGGTGCCCTTACTACTTGAAAAGGAAAACTTTCATGTCCAACCTAGCACACCCGATGTGTTTTATGTGTCTTTTTGATGCCTCGGTATTGCTTTTTGCAATTTTGTCATTCTTTGTTGGCACTTTTTTTTTTGGTTGTTTTTCATTTTTTGGGTCATCATTGGAACTGTTTAAATATATTTTTGTTGTTAACCAAATGTAGTTCATCCTCAAACCAAAACATCCCATTAATTTGAATATTTATTAAAAATATTTAGATTTGAGAACGTTTGTTATGTTAACATCTCATCTTTGGATGTGCTTTCAAAACCTTGACCTAGCAATAATTATAATGGTTCAAAAACTCAATTTTTTTATAGAAATGTTGGATGAGTTGAGTTTTCATTAACTATTATAAATAAATAAAAATGCTACATTGATTCAAAAATATAAATAATTAGAAAGAAGAAAAATTATTACCCATTCCAATGAAAAAATGGTTAAAAGGGACAAATTAAATTTCCACCCCAAGTCATGTGTGGAAATTATATTAAAGATATTAAACAATTGTTAGATGTTATTTCCCACAACAAATTCACAAATTTGATGTTTAGAATGAGTTTATTAAATTTAATTAATTTCATAAACATAACATTGATAAAAATAATTTAAATTTATCAATTTAATCAAATGTTTTAATGAAAATTTCATTTTCAATGTTAACTTGAAAATTTAAGTTTCTAATTTTGATTAAAAGGTGTCCACTAAAATATTACAACTAAATTTAAGTTGAAATTTGATATTTGTATGTTTTTATATTTTATTTAATTAATAAAATATTATTTATGTGAATTTATTATGTTTTTTTAATTTTGATTTTCAATACAAACCAAATTTAATGAAGTACCACTTGTTCGAGTTATGAAAATTATGAAAATTAATCAATATCAAATTCATCAAGGAAAGTATTATTCATATAAAATGAGGTTTAGTGGTTTAAAATAGATCAAAATGGTCATTCATTGTAGAACTTACAGGGTATTTATGGGTTACCCTATGTTACTTGAAGCAAGTGGAATTTTTTTTGTGTCGACATAGTACAAAGGTAAAGCATCATCACAAACTTAACATCTCACACTTTAATAATGGAAATCGTGCAAATTTCGTGTGACATTCATTCATTTATAGGTTCGTACTTCATCCGTCAACACATTTATTCGTGTGTCAAACGTGTTTTCAACACATGATATTCATGCAAAAAATGTACAAACCTATGAATGAACGAACTTCGCACAATTTTCATTATTAATTTGTCACATGCTAAATTTGTGATGTTTATTTTGGAGAATTATTTTAAGGATTTTGCTAATGATTAAGGAGCAAGTTGTTAGACTTGAAAGGGTTTTTGTTTTGTGATCTACAAAGTAGTGATTTTTTTTCAAGTATGCTTAATTACCAATTTGGCTATAGAGTTAGCTATCAGTTAACCCAATTGGCTAAATTTTTAATGTGAAGTGGAGCTTAATTGGCAATTTTTTTCAATGGAGGGTGGTTATGGTGGCAAGTTGTTTTTTGCAAATGTTTGCAAATTGGTGATAATAATACTTGTGATCTAAAATGCTAGCAACATAAAGTCTTCTTATGTCATATATTTGGCTAAAAGGTGGGTGGCAAAGGGAATAAATTTCCAATATATTAACATATATTATGTGATTGTAAAAGAAACTCCCCAAAAGCACATTCATGATCTAATAACAATGCATGTGATATTTTGATTTTCCTTATGAATGTCATTTGCAAATTGTTAGACCAACAATTTCAACACAAATAATTAGTTAATAAGAAACATCAACAATATTCTCATTCAACCTACAACAAAAAATATTTAATCTTTAAAAAATGACAACCATATCTTTTGGTCTTGTTGCAACTTTATTCATAAATTCAAAATACATAAATGACTATGAGTGTAGTGTCTTGGATTCTAATTGCAAGTGATATTTTAAAATCACATCATGGTAGCCATCCCCTTGCTACAACCACAAGTCAAATTCGAAAATGCATAATTGATTACCATTCCCATTGTGTAAACATATGATAAATTGAAGAAATGGAAAATTAGAACCATGTATTTAGTTCAAGTTCAAATATTATCATTGGTCATTAACTACATCAAAATCACATCATCATCAAAATTAAATGTGCTAGCCAACAGCTAGGATTTAAAAACCCGAAAATATTGTCAACTTTCAATTAACCATCTACATAATATCAATGTTTGGCTTGCCACTTAGCAATGGTTTGATCATAAGGAAAATTTTACAATGTAAAAAAACATTGATTATATAATCTAGTGCATAGGTCCAAATATGTGCTTAGTTGATTTCATAGTTTGTTTTTCATGAAGCTGACAGTGTTGAAAATCTACACATTTTCAACAAAACCAAGGACTTGGACAACTACAATTTCAGCAATTTTAATGAATTCTAAAAGGTTATGGTTGAGAATTGGAGATCCCAAAACTTTGCACCACAATATGGTAAGTGGATTGAAATCATTTTCCTTTCAGAAGCCTTATTCAAAGTTATGTCCCATCATCATTTTGAAATAAGAAACTTGCAAATCCAAGGTGTGAGCTAAAAGTAATGCATCCTTGGACTCACCCACCTTGGATGCTAGCCACCTTTTGTGCCCCTTTTTGTGCATTTTTGTGCATCCTTTAACACTATGAGAAAAAAAAAGTTTTGTAACTAGCCTTGTAACTTAATTTTTGAGTTGCACATGACACTTGCAACTCATTATATTTATATTTCATGAATGCTAACATACAAATTGCATGAGTTGCAAGAGTTACGAAGTTATAACTCACCATATATATAGTGCAATTCATTGTCGTTCATCCAAAACAATTCATTTTCAACTATTATGCAACTTCATTATAACTACACCCCTAATGTCATGTTGACATCATTAATTATCATCCATCTATTAAAATCTAACACATGGCACTATGAAGATTTTTGGACATAAAATTATTATTTTTTGAAATATTGATCTCCATCATCCATTATGATTATTAATGATGGTTCGAGATTATAACACATGGCACAATAAAAAAATTGCCACATGGAATATTAATTATATTTTGGAATAAATAAATAATATTTATTTTAGTAGCTAGGTAGGTCGTACATAACCATAGGTAAGTAAGTAATAGGTCTTAAGACCTACATACCTATGTATTTATTTAGGACCTACCTACTTACCTACCTACCTATGTAAATAGGTAAGTCGAAAAGTAAGACCTATTACTTATCTTGGTAGGTAAATAGGTAAGAAAACACAAGACTAAATGAATTAAAAAATAGCCATGAATTGTTGTTTTTTAATTTTATGTTTTGCCTTTGGGTTAAGTTTTTTTGAACTCATCCCAAAATGGCACATGTATTTTAATGCGAAAACATAAAAAAAAAAACTTCTTTGTATAATTTGTAACATGGGATTTGAAGACAAAACATATGGGTTAAATATTTTAGTTGTTCCTTAGTTGCAAATTGAGTTGCAACTATAACACTTAAGTGTTCAGGGTAGGCCAAATCCAAGGGGAGGGCTACATTGTTTCTAGTGTGCAAACAAAATTTGAGCCCCTTTTATTGGCGCATTTGGTGCACTAAAAATATTTGAAAATGGAATATAATTGAAAAAGTTATGATCCCCCAAAATAGAGGGGGTCAAAAATTAAAAAAATAAACCACCGAACGGTACAAAAAATGGTTCCCAAACACCCAAAAAATTCTTTGTATGGTGTTCTATTGTTATTAAAATTCAAAGATGATTTGTAAAACTTTAGGTGGTGCTTTTATAGCACTTTAAATTGTTTTTAAAATGAATAAGAAATTAAAAAAAATAAGGTTTGAAAGTAGGAGGGGTCCAAGGAGAAAAAAAAGAAAAAAACATGTTTTGTAAATTGGAAATTTTATTTCTTTTCTTGTTATTTTTTCATTATTTCTTTTCTTTTGCACTTCAAGATGATTTTTAAAGCTTTAGGTAGTGCTCCCATAACATTTTAAATTACTCAAAATGAAACACATATGTTGAAAATATAAATAATTGATGAATATGTATTATTATTAGGTTATAAATAGTTGTATTACAATCATAACATAATACTTTAATAGTGACATGTTAAGGATTGTACTAACTGTATCAATGGGATTTATAATTGAAAACTAATTACAAATGTATCCCATAATGGGTGGTGGAAATGTGGACATGTGGCATGATCGCATGTATGTACATTACATATTAATTGCAATATAGTTGTTGTTTTAGTGGTGCATTTACAACAATTCTAAAATAGTTGCCACATGCAACTCTTTAAGAAGTCAAACATGTTGACTACATATGTGTGTACAATGTGTATAAATTATCATATAGAAGATTCATTTACAATTCACTTACAATTATAATACAACTAATTAATTTTTTGATCTGGCAATTTATTTATTAATACATTGTATTTCTAAGGGGATAGTTGCATAATAGTTGTATACAAGTTGTTTTTTGAGTTGTAGTTGCAGGGTAGTGTGATTTCGACAACCGTAATTTTTCATAATGTATATTTTTTACCCATTATTGGGGATAAACCATATCTAATGCCATCATAATTTGATGCTATGGGAAGTGCCATTCAAGCTCATTAATAAACCTTTAAGCTACCCCTTCACACTATTGTTTCATTTTGTCCATATCCAGCTTGAAAGTTTTTTTTATGACAAATTGAATCTTTCTAACAATAGATAAGTCATGTTGGTATACAAGGTGTTTGTGTCCAACAAATGAAAATGCCAAATACACATCATTTTTTCCACCATTGAGATCATAAAACCAGCTCATGGGAAGAGCATCATTAGTTAAAGTTTCAATGGCATTGAAGTCATTAAATGTTGGATCATCAAATCTGGTGTAAGGATCACAATATAACTTATAAAACTCGTGTTGTGCTAGCTTGATGGTCTCCACAAAATCACACACAAAAGCATTTCTACCTTGTGCAATTTTGATCAACATATGCACACATTCAAGCAATGGTAGGATACAAGGCAACCCCAAAATGAGTTCAACATCACACATCGCATTGAAATTCCTCAAAGCCTAATCACTCTTGGAAATCTCAAGACGCATCTTGATAATGAAAGGACGATATTCAACATACATGTTTTGCTAGAAAAAACATGGAGATCCATCAAGTTTTGACATTTCGCAGAAGTTTGCGTCCTTTGGTGTTGATCAAATTTACCAACTTTTGTAATTCAAGGAGTTTTTTCAAGTTGTGAGCAAAAAATGCGTATAAGTTTTGTAATACAACCTCCAATTGATGCACAAGTTATAGTTAGACAAGTGATCATCACTAGATTGTTTTATGAGCAAAATAATGAACCCCATTCAAAAATGGGGTAAGGTTTTCTTTGAATTGGAAAGTCACACTTGTTTTATGGCCTTGAAAGACATTGCTTCCACCACACCCCATGTTAACCAATTTCCCAACTAGTTCTTCTAACCCCAACCCATTAAATTCAAATAAACCCTTCACTATCAATTTGAAAACATTATTAGATGTGGTAGAAACCCCAATAGTTTCAACACATAGGAACATTATAATCTTCTTCTAACCCTACACCACATACAAGTGGATTGATAACCATTATGTGTTGTCAATTGTTATAAATTTATTTGCACTAACAATAATGAAATTGGCAAAAGCAAATGTGTTGAGAATTCAAGCTCAACTAGTTAGGTTTCATTAGTTACTAGAGTAGGAAAGTAACTAGGTTACTTTCACAAGGTTGAATTACTTTCGTTACTTATTTTAGTTTGGTTATTTGTGGTTTGGTCTTGTAGTTAAATACCTTGGTGTTGATGGTTTGTCTCTCTTTTCTTCATTGCACAAGTTTGTGTATTTCATGTGACAAAAACCTTGGAGAGTTTTTGATGTTGTGTTTTGTGTTGTGAGCATTATGTTGTAGTTTCCTTTCAATAAAGATTTATGTTTGCACTTGAGTAGATCTCCTATTTGTTAACATGGTATCAGAGCTTAGGTTGTTTGGTGAGAAAG
>Ga0209611_10011872_pt1 | contig 12405 bp, 11 predicted proteins | sample S1TSphgellanicum_3_FD_187693 | JGI IMG/M metagenome (GOLD analysis project Ga0209611, IMG submission 187693) | Host-associated microbial communities from peat moss isolated from Minnesota, USA - S1T2_Fc - Sphagnum magellanicum MG (SPAdes) (version 2) | ecosystem: Host-associated > Plants > Peat...
TTTATTATTAGCTTTCCAAAATTCAATGCATGTTAGATTAAGAGGTTGTTGTAGATGTCATGACAATTGAACCGGAAGGTTCCAACCATCAAGCGCGACATGGAATTGAACACCCACATACGGCTCCTTCATATCCCATCATGGTAAGTTACGATTCTTTCACCCTATCTTTGTATCTTCAACTTGGACACAACGTGTTAGATCATTAGTGAATTCATTACTTCTTTGAACCACTTACTTGTTAGACTACAACTACATAGTAGTTCCACTTCCAACCGATTTTTATGTGAGTGCATATCTTAATGGTGAAGGTGTGCAATAATTCCTCACAGCCCACTTTGAGTGTCCTATTTATATAGTCCTTAATAACTTGTACAAGTCTTGAAAACCACTATGAGAAGAGCCTAAGTATTCCTTGGTGACTTATTTGTACAAGTGTAGTATTATGAACTAGTGAAAGATTCTTTGGGTCACTATGTACAAATGCAAATTGCAGACCACTATGAAATAGAACCGAGGTACTCCTTGGACACAAATGGCCATTTTGGTTTTTGATGAATGTGACATATATTGTCTTCTTTTTGTATGTAATCAAGATTAATGTTAACAAATTTGAACTATGGAATTTGTAAATCAATATCTAAGTAAACTATGTAGACATAAATGTATAGGAAGAATGAACACTTGTGTTTATTGCCCAGTGGGATTCAAATGTGGAAATTAATAAAGGATGGCATGAGATAGGAGTCAATGTTGAGTTGCAGTTGTGTCAAGATCAAGGTTGGATGTTGGTAGTTTGATATTGAAATTGTTGTTTTATTTTTTGGTCCAAAAAAATTGGCTTGGTGTTTGATATTTTGGTAACAATGAATGATAGAAGTAGTCATCACATTCTTCAAATATGTTTAGAAAACACCTCTTTCATTTTCAAATTAAATGATTGAGGTAGTAAATGGTGTGATGGACCATGGACCAAATGAGTGGTTGTCGTGTTGTATCACAATATCATAACACACATTCCAATGATGAGTTGTCTAAACATAACCATATTGCAATCATTTTGTGGTCATGATATGAGATAATTTGAGGCACATGGATTTTGTTAACATGTAAAACAAAAATAAAAGATGAAAAGTTCAAATGGTTCAAAATATTATTGTGTGGTAATAGATTTGCTAGCGAAACATGTTTTGTAACAATTGGTCTTGTTGGCTTTCCTGACCACCCACATCAAGATAAGGAATACCTAATGGCTCTTTCACTTCTCACTTTTGCATGCAATGAATTGCAAATTTTATGGTCTCGAAGACTACAAATTTCACACCAAGTGTGAGATTGATTATGCTCCACATTGAATTTTTGAGGTGCAAAAAAACATTGGTTGATAACATGTTGGGGCTTTGGGTGTTGGAGTAAGATCCCTCCAAATTATCAAAAACTTTAATCAAAAGATGTTCCAAAGGCAAAGAAGGACGGTGTTCAAGTAATAATTATAGCAAGTGAATCACTAGGAGTCAAATCACTTGTGTTTACTTGTACACCTACTTTAATTTGTATTTGGATTTCACCATGTAGCCAAGTTTTGTCCTTCATCAACTGATTCCACAAGGTTGGAATGCCTTTGTGTAACTTTGGAAGGTAACATTATATTGGGAAAACCAGATGACCAAAACATTGGGCCAAATCACACAGTGCTATTAGGGGATGGTGATGGAATAAGTGCATGGAATACAACGAGTGGTTTTTCACACTTTGTATTGGTTGTTGGGAAGCCATTGAATGAAGAAGTTGCCCAATATGGGCCATTCGTTATGAATTCAAATGAGTTTAAACAAGTTGTGTAGGATTTCCGCTATGGACATAATGGTTTTAAGAAGTTCATACATGGCAATCTGTACCTATTTCCTTAGCTTTTCCTTAGAGGTGTGTTGGTGTGTGGTTTCAGGGTATAATTGTGTATGTTTTCCATAATGCCATTCTTAGTTATGCTAGCTCCCAAGGTCATGTCGGGCATACATGCTAGCCCTAAATGTGACAATTGTCTTTTTTTGTGGTCTCCATGCATACTTGCACATGGAAGGTTAGATGTTGTTTTAGTGTGACTTAGGTAGAGAGAATGTTTATGCACACAAGGTTGAGCAATCCATAATGTTGACTAGGTACAACCAATCGTTACACATGCAATGATATGGAAGGGTGGCAAGAGATGGAACTTGGAATTTGATGACAAAAAACAATGGCAAGTTTTCAAAGAGATGCATGAGGATTGTTTTCAGCATCCAATGTTAAGGCAACTTCAGTATGTCACATCCTTATACGTGGGGTGCCATCTATTAAGGATTGCGTGCCAAAGGATCCAATAAACCAATTCATGTGACCTCTTGCCAAGTACATTGGTGGAGTGGATCTTGACCAGATGGACATGGTGTTGTCAAACACACTAGTTGTGTATGATATGGATAGTGAGGATGAACATTGGTTAGCAAAAGTCAACAATGAGAAATATTGTATTCAATATACAATATTGGAGCCTTTTGTTGTTGAGGGGACTTTAAAAAGACTAATGGAAAATAAAGGTTCATTTTTTAAGCAACAATACTGAGTTGAATTAATTTAAGCCAAGTTTGTTGCAAAATTGTGTCAAGGGTTGGCTTTAGAGGAGGTCATCAAGGTAGTACATACATACTTGTCTAGAAAACATGGTTGTAAGGGAATGGCTTTGTTGTGTCAATTTCAAGTATTTCATCTTCTCTACAAAAAACCATGATGCAATTCTCCATTCATTTTTTCATGGTGTTATGCAATTATTTTGTGCATTCTTGGACTACTATTTTGATGTTTGTTACTTTTAGATATTCCAATTGAACATAGTTCATGTGGAAAAGAACTGTTATGGTTGCATCTCCTACATGTGCACTTTTACAAGCAAGTCTTTGTTATGACATATTAAGTCATTCCAGGATAGGTGATAACTTTTGTAATCTTCCCATGTTTTTAAAGTTATAGCAATTGAATGCTAGTATGCAGGTTTTTTCTACAATTAGTTCATGGTTATAGCACATTCTATATCAATTAACTTTGAAAAGAAAGTTTTAAAACAATTGTATCAAGAATTCTACAAGTTCAAATAATCCTTTTTTTTTATAGATAATTGAATGCACAATTAAATGTAAATGCATGTCTATTGGGTATGTTGGTATGTTGAGCCTAGTAGGTCTAAACTAAAATTATGCAAGTATATTGAATCAATTTACTTTTGATGTAATTTGAATCATGTATACTTATGTTGAATCGTAATGTTTATGATTATTGTACTTATGTTCACATATTTATGCTTACATAATCACATAGATTTATTTTTAATTATAATGTTTATGTTTATTTACACTATTAGAAATCTTGTCGTTGGCAACCCCTCCCTGTGCGACTATGTGCAATCAAATCTCACTTGTAACTACAAATGGTTGCCTATGCAACTACTATTCAAATTTGGATGAAATTTGGTCTTTTTTTCAACTAGGTTGCAATTGTGACCTATTTCATCCTTAAATTGTATTATTTTTTATAATGTCTTTGTATTTTTTACAACATTGTATATACATTTAGTTGTAATTGTAACCAATACAGTCACATGCTAGTTGTACAAGGTATCTAAGTTACCTAGTTAGCAAGGACATACCTATATAAATATATATATACATACCCACCTATAAGCCTAGGCCACATGGTACCTAGCCTAGGCTTAGTGGCATGTGGCATGGCTTGGCATCTATGTTAAGCTTAGGCCATGCCACATGGCACATATGCTAGGCCATGCCACGTGGCACATAAGCTAGGTCTAAGCCACCCCACATGGCACTTAGGCACAACATAGGACATGCTACATGGCACATATGCTCAGCCTAAGCCATGCCATGTGGCACCTAGGCTAAGCTAGGATAGGACATGCCACATGGCACATATGCTAGGCCTAGGTCATGCCACATGGCACCTAGGCTAGGCCTATGACATGCAATGTGTCACTTAATTTAAGCTATGCCATGCCATGTGGCACATATGTTAAGTCTAGGACATGCCATATGGCAACTAGGCAAGGCTTAGGCCATGCCATGTGGCAACTATATATGACATGCCACATGGGACATAGGTTAGGCTTAAACCATGCCATGTGACACTTAATTAACCTTTTTCCATGCCATATGGCAACATGATTAAACTAGGTGCCACATCATAAAATGTGTTAATTAATAGGCTAGGTTAATAAGTTGTAAGTTAGGTTAGAACTAGTAGGTTAAGTTAAGTAGTCATTAGTAGCCCAAGTAGTTGCATGATTAGTTGTAGCTACAAAATTAATCCCATATGTTTGCTTCCCATTTTAGTTTTGTCAACTACATAAAAAGGTGCCCTAGGAGCACAATGTACAAATTAAAATGCAATTGCATTTTGGAATGAACCAATAAGAAAGGTTCAACCTTAATTAAACCCAAAAAGAAATATGGTATTTTTAGTAAATGACATGTGGTTTAAGTCTAGGCCTATCTTAAGTGATCTAGGTTTAAACCTAGCCTAGGTGTGACGTGGCTTAAGTCCAGGCCTAACCTAGGTAATCACCTAGGTTAGGCCTAAAAATGGCATGTGGCATATGTCTACACCTAAGTGCCACATGGCATATGTGTAGACCTAAATAAGATAGGTGCCATGTGACACATGTTTAAACCTAGGTGCCATGTAAACTAAGTGCCATGTGGCACCTAGGTTTAAACATGCGCCATGTGGCCTATGTCTAAACTTATGTGCCATGTAAATTATATAGGTGCCATGTGGTGTAGGTCTAAGTGGGTGCCACATGGCAAAATGCAATTGGTCACCAATATAGTTGCAATTTTAATTGCAAGATCACTCACGTATAAATTATACAATGGCCATATATGTATTTGATGAAAAAATACTTCATCCGTTGTATGTGACTTGTTGTTTGTTAATACAACCAATTTAGTTGCAAATGTTGCTTGTAACTAAAAACTAGTTGCAAACGATAGTCACATGTGACGATATTTCTATTAGTGTTATGAGCTCACATACTTATGATTATAGAATTACACAAACATGTTGAATCAAAATGCTTAGGCCTACTTATGCTCACATACTTATGTTTATAGAATCAAATATATATGTTCAATCAAAATGCTTATGCTTACTTATGTTTACATACTTATGTTGAATTTTTTTTTAAAAATTGTATACAAATTTTGTCATAATAGAATACAAACATGTATCATGTGAACAAAAAGAAACTTGGAAGAATAATTTAATGAAATCAAAGGTATTTGGGAAGCAAAAAGAATTTTCATTTAATTTATAGTAATATATTCATTTAAACAAGTTATATCTAGGTAAATTAAAACTAAGGTTACTCAATCTAAGAGTTTGAAATCAAGCAGAAAAGTGGGTCCATTTTGAATATCCTATTTATGTAGTCCTTAGTCACTTGTACAAGTCTTGAAAATCATTATGAGAAAAACCTAAATATTCCTTGGTGACTTACGTGTACAAGTGCAATACTATGAACTAGCTAAAGATTCTTTGGGGACCACTATGTATGAATGTAAATTGCATACCACTATGAAACATAACATAGGCATTCCTAAGTCACAAATGGCCATTTTATAGCATCATTAGCTATTTGGATTGCTTAAAAAAAAAGCTTCTGCATCAAACTAATATTGACCTATTTTTTCCTACCTAAAAATAAAGATTATAATAACTTACAAGACTTCTTGATAAGAGGGCTAATAAAAGTAGTATAAGAACACCCATGGCCCTCTTGAATCTTGATAGTAAGTGTTGCAACTGCTACTGAAAGGTGAATACAAATGTCACCTCACAAACTTTCACCAATCTGTGCAACTCTTTCCCATAATCAAGACATATTCCCTTCAAGGCTTTTGCTATAGCGTAACCGATAATCAAATAACAAGGAAGTTGTTACAAAAGATTTTCAACAATGAGAAAATTCCTTGAGATTTTTGAAATGCATGTGATCATTGTGATCATATGAAAGTCCTAAGCACATGACAACTGCCAATGGAACATGCAACATGATCATAAAGGCCTGATATTTGACCTATAATCATCACAATGGTGAGAAAGAATTAGACTACCTTTTGTAGAATACCTCATCTCCAAAATTGTGACAAAACAATTTAGAAACCATAATCTAAGTGGAACATTATTCACTTTTGTAAATAGTTAAAGGACCATGAGTAGTAGGGTTCATTTCAATGTTGATCTAGTGTGATATCAAGTTGACACTATTTGGTTATGACACTATGCAAATCATCACATTTGAATTTAAGATAATTAATAAAAAGGACTTGCTAAACACATTACATCAAATTTTATAATCCAAGATAATGAACACAACAACAAGCAATGCATGTAAAAAGTTACAAATTGTGAACATTTGATCAAGTTGACAACATAATAATATTGGGATAACATGCCTTTGCTGCCATTTGTTGAACATTAAAATTGTCAAGTTTTTGCCTAAGTAGCTTCCACACAATTTTCATCCTTTTATAACGATGGACCTACACATGTAAATATGACCACAACAAACATTCTTTTGCAACAAACTGATCCATTAAGGCTAGTTCAAAGTTTCCATCACGTTCGTAACTTTGACCTAACAAATGAAGTTTCAGACATGATAGAAATCTTGATTAGTTCATGCCAATCCACACTACCCATGGAATTCAAAGACTGGTCACTCATTGAATTTCAACTACTCATTGAATTTCACATGACAACTCTATTAAAGACAATGCCACAACATATGGACCTGCACACTAACACCTTCATCATAACATTGATCATCAACATCTCAACAATTGAAACAAGTGTTAAAGAAGATTTTGTCTAGTTCTTGAAACTATATTACACTCATTTTAGGATCAAATACAAACCTATGATGTTAAATATATATGATTTACCAAGAAACCCTATGACACATGAATCAAAATATATTTCTTTGGCATACTTGGACATAGCCACATTCAATCAAGGAACATGAAAAGGACCTTACAAAAATAATTTTTAGCTTATGTAGAAAGTTGTGGAAGTTAGTAACCTCTAATATGCATAAAGGAAAACTACAATTCCTGACACTTGCAAAATAGGAATACAAAAGACAAGAAAATTAGTGTACAAGCTCATGTTGCATGATTTTTTTAAAACTTGCACATTATATCACTTCTAACTCATAGATGTGAACCATGCACATATTCTTTTCCATGGAACAATCTAGTTATTCCTTTAGGTTTTAGAACATTTAACAACATTGTGAGTAGTTGAATGAATTATTTTTGTAGTAGACACCCACTCATTTATTAGTGTATTTGTGAGTCATGGATTATAATACCACAAATTGTTAAGCTTTAGTTCCATAGTTTTCCTTAGTATTAATGATTTGAATGTTAATAAACCTCTAAGTAATAATTATTCAAAGTTGAATTAGCCTTTGGATATTTTAGCGTAGAAGATTTTTTTATTTAAATTGATGTAAGGCTTAATTAATTTTAGGACCCAATAAACCTTTTTAAATGCATTATCCTTTTATGTTGTAGGGAAGGGAAAGGGGATGTAGAATTAGATGTGATTTATTGATATATTGAGAATACAAGCCCATAATTCACAATAACATTTCGCCATGACAATATTAAGTTAGTTTGTAGAATAATCTTCAAGCACGAATGATGTACTTGAAAGATTTCTAAGATGCAGTCCTAATACATCTTTATTTAGTTTTCATTTCTATTAGACTCTTAAATAAAATCAAAATCAAACTTAGGTATTAACATTTCCACCTGAGTGGCCTCAAGTGAATTATAACATAGTAAACAACTTAAAGGGGATAGTTCACAATTGCAAAAACTTTAGAATCTGACGAATGGTGCGAGCTAGGTATTTGACTCGATGCTCCATGGAAAGGGGGTTGATTAGGCCTCGTAGCCAACGATAATGGCCATCACCGGGAACTCAAGTTCGACAATGAAAACGAACATTGTCGTTTTCACATTAACACTTTTCAAACCTTTATGGTGCAGTTCCATAAGTAAGAACAAATTCTATATAGATTGTTAAGACATGTGGGTTTGGAGACAATCGACGATCCCATGCTAAACGATCGACTCAAGTGCGCACCACTATTTTGGACGGTTTTTCTTCGCGCGACCATTGAGAGACATTCACGTCAAGCGGTGTTTTTTCAAGCTCTTCCTTTTTTACTAGTGAAATTGGAGGATTCGAGGGCGTAGTGACATTATCCACCATGACTAAATTTTCACCTACATCAATAAAAACCAAGAAGGTAGCAAAAATAATGTGATATTTGCGTTTAGAAGGGGTCGAGATTTTTTTATTTAACAAATTAGGGTAAGCATAAGGTGTGGGAGTGACAACATAACCTCATGAAAATTTGAACATCCTGAATCTAATGGATTCATCAAACCCTAATTTCGATGGTGGATCAAGAAGTATGTGGGGGTTTTTGGTGATGCAAATTTTAATTCCAATTTACTATGTACTACATAGTTAATTAATGCATGGAAGAAAAAATAAGTAGGGGATATCAAAAGAGTAAATGGTACGCAGGGATGTTACTTCAACCATTGAATTGATTAATCAAGTAAGGACTCAAGGATGTTTACTTGTTACTATCGATAAATTGTCCCAATAGTTAATTACTTGAAATAATCAGGATGAAGAAGTAGGATGTGAGGGTCAACGGACATAAAAAATAAGGATAAAACTCAAGAACCTCATCAAAATATCCAAGATAAGGGGAAGGATGAGTCCTCCAATCCCATTAGTCATGAGGATTATCATCTTATTTGGTTGGAGGATGGAATATTTTTTATGTCTCATTGGGCTTAATAATCATCATCCTAAAATCAATTGGAGGGAAAATCATTTTAAATTCTCATTGGTTCTTGAAGGATGAGAATTGAAAGGAAGGATTTTGAAGCTTCCATTGGACAAAGGGAACAAGTTCAAGGAAAGGTCATGGAGGTTTACCAAAGGAGAGAGGAGTATCTTGTGTTGGGGGAGGGGGAAAGGAAGATAATGAATGTGTGAGGAAAAGATTAATTCTTATGTGTGGAAAGGTGTTGTTCATGGAAAAGATGTGTGCAAGAAATAAGCATGGAAAGATTTCCATGACAAAGCTTTTGGAGTTTTATTTCAAATAGTTGTTCCTCTCAAATCCACCGTTGGAATTGTGTCAAACTTAAAACAAGTATTGTTTAGGAGGTGTAGAAGGTTCTCTCCAAATTTCAACATCATCGGGTTTGCTGTAAGGGAGCTACGTTTGCCAGAAGTAAAGGGTGTTTATAGTGGAATTCATGGAAGGATTTCCATGACAAAGCCTCTGGAGTTTTATTTCAAATAGTTGTTCTTCCCAAATCCACTGTTAGAATTGTGTCAAACTTAAAATCGTTTTTATTTAGGAGGTGTAGAAGGTTCTCTCCAAATTTTAACATCATCGGGTTTGCTGTAAGGGAGCTACACTTGCCGAAAGTAGAGGGGGTTAAAATTGGCTGTTTTTTTCCTCAATTTAAGCAAAGTGATTTTTAGTCCCAAAGCTTAACTTTTGATCAAAAAAATAAAAACTTATAAGATTTTGTAACATGGCTCCTTTTTATATTAGTTTTTCAAAAATCCAATGCATGTTAGATTAGGAGGTTGTATGTAGATGTTATGACGAATGGAACAAAAGGGGTTCAACCATCAAGCGTGACATTGAATGAACATCAACATAATGCCCCTTCACAATCCATCGTGGTGAGGTGCGATTCTCCCACAATCTCTTTGTATCTTCCGATTGGACATAACGCATTAAATTTTTAATGAACTTCATTGCATTACATTGAACCACCTTATTTGTTAAACCACAACTACATAGTAATTCCATTTCCAAGCAGGTTTTGTGAATGCATATCTTCATGTTGAAGGTGTGCAAGAACGCCTCACAATATTATTCCTTTGTTTTTTTAGAGAATTAAACTTTCACTTCTACCTTGCAAGATGTTTAATGATTACACTACCATCTTCTTCATCTTCTTACAATGACTTGTTTATAGCAAGTTCAAAACTAAGGTTATGATATTCCTCAACTTCTTTTTGGTCAACATCCTTTTGACTTGAAATTACCATTGAATCTTCATTTGACTATTTGTAGCATGCAAATCCTTGTCCATTGTAACATTGTTAGGCAATTTTAGTTCTTTCATGACATCCTTCTTGATCATAACCTTGTCTAATACCTTTGGTGTAGGGGTTATGTCAATCCCTTTAGCAACTAATTTGTCTTTACCTTTCCCACCAGGAGTTGTAACTTCACCATCAACAATAGCCAAGCGCCTATGTTGGTCCTTCACATGAAAGTTGCCAACACTTGGGCTTGGGGTATCAATTTTTTGTCTTGGAGGGGGTGCCCAAGAAAGACACATGGGGACAATTATTAGGTGCCATTGAGATTAATGACCGCATTAACATGAACTTTGTATAATTAATGCAATCCAACATTGCAATGAGAGTCCTTAAAATTAAATTCAAAGTCTACCAATAATCAAATGACTCCATTAACATTAGTAACAAACATATTCTTCATGGATTACTTATGGACTCTTATGAAACAAAAACATACATGAACAAATATGTATGGATAATTTAATGTATTATAGTGGACTCATATATAAACTAAAAGAAATTCATACTAATATCCATATCTTTGCTCACTACTTGTGGAATCATAGGTTAAAAGAACATACCATGAAGGAACTATTAGGAATCTTATGTAAAAAAAGGACCATGAAAGGACTGTTAAAAATAAAAATAAATTATGTATTTTTATTATGTCTTACTGGAATTAACAACAACAATTAATGGAATATAAATGGACTATCAAGAAGCATGTAACAAATTTGAAGGACAACACATGCTCTTATGGAGCTTATGAAAACATAATGTGGATTCCTACTATACATCAAATGTTGCAAATTTCAGATTTATGGATTTTAGAACTACATTGTGCATAGGAAACTACTTTTAAAGCAATTCTAAGGACTCCCATGCTACATATAATTGCTTACAACCTATCCTTGGACATGGTGATTTGGATCAAGTGTTAACCTAAGTAACTTGGATGGATTTAAACAACATCTACATAGATCTAAGTCCATTCAACAACTACCTCATTTGAATAAACTACCCACTTCCAAATAACAATAAAAAACTTATGATGAATGAGAAGGTCAAAGTTGCACCTTTATGATTACGTGTTTGAAGTTGATATGCATTTGTGGTCATGTTATTGCTTTCATATTCAATGGGAGCTGAAAGATTTGGTTTTTTCAAACCTATTGAAATCCACCATGATTCGTGCATCTCCTCTTAACATCCTTGTTGAACACACTTAATTGAAGTTCCAAAGTGATACACAACACACTAATCATGATCAACATGCCTACACAAAGCAAACCAAACAACCCACACAAGAAAAAACCTTAATCCACATAAACACATTTTTGCTAAAGCAATCCATGTTCTTGGAATTGGTTCAATGTTCTCAAGAGGGAGGAAGGGTTGTAACTATAAACCTTTGCGATAATCATCTCCCCTTAGAGTTTACCTATCAAATATCGAATAACATTTTCATGTCACCTACAAATGACAACTTGTTATTCTAGGACACCAAGGTTGTTGTGTGCATTTGCGGCTTCATTGTGAATATTTTCATATTCCAAGTACCTTTGTTAGTTGCAAATTGCAATAATCAACAATGCTTCGTTGCATTCTAATTTTTTCACTCAATGTTTGAATGCAAGAGGCATCAGGGCTGGTTTTAGTTTGTTCTTCTTCTAATGCCAATAACAACGAATCAAGCTTGTTTTGACTAAAAACCAATTGGTTTTTCCTATTTTCCATTTGGGAGGAAGCTCAAACATCAACAAGCACCATGTCCTCTTTGCCTTTCTTTTTAGAAAGAAAGGCTTGTTTGGCTATGGTAAACAATTTTTGCGAAAATGCCATATACAATTTCAAGTTTGTTGATGGCAAGCCTTGTTTGTTCACCTCTTGCATATCTACCTCCTCCTTTTCAAATTGTTCTCCTTCATCATACATGTCCTAAAGTTGATTGTCAACACCAACTCCACCTTTTGCTTTTGCATGTCAAAATTGTTCAACATTAATCCATTTGGCATATGTTACCTAGTTCAATTGCTTGCCTTCTCCTCACACACAATGCCCCTAGCCATACCTAATGTAATGAGCCTAAATGCAAGAACATACGGTTTTTAATGCATTATCATCCAAAGCTTCCCAACCTTTGCAATGAGCTTTGGA
>Ga0209611_10011874_pt1 | contig 12399 bp, 6 predicted proteins | sample S1TSphgellanicum_3_FD_187693 | JGI IMG/M metagenome (GOLD analysis project Ga0209611, IMG submission 187693) | Host-associated microbial communities from peat moss isolated from Minnesota, USA - S1T2_Fc - Sphagnum magellanicum MG (SPAdes) (version 2) | ecosystem: Host-associated > Plants > Peat...
TTTTCCTTGCAAAAGACCTGTGAATAATGCATTTTGGGTAGGGTGCTCAAACAATATTTTGGACTCACAAGCTAGAGCTTTCTCCAAAGTTCAAAGAAGCCACAAGAATGACCCAATTGTACAATTGGGATCATTAGGCCACAACTCATTGGAATATTGTGCATATTTCTCATTGCCATGACCATGGGCTATCATACCCATCAACGTAATGGGTAATTATCTAAGCCCACAAATCATTTTGTTTGCCACCTATAACCTTGGGAATGTAATTTTCGCATGATCCATTTTATCATGGATAACACATAGGAATTCATCTTTGGACCGCACAAACTCAGACCTTTAAGTATGGTACAAGCTTCTACACAACTCTTGATGCAAGAGGTGTTTTGTCAACTTCAATGCATATTCTTTCCCATCACTACTGTTCCTTCCCAATTTTGATATTAAATCCTTTAATGATTCGCACATAGTACACTTTGCAAGAACATAGCCTCTTTTTCTTACATCACCATTGAGATGGTATCTCTTCCTCAACCTTTTCATCGCAGATTAAAAAATACCTCCAATGTTTAACTCCTTGTTGATCTATGAAAATGTAATTTGAAAAAATGATCAAATTACAAAACGCATCACAATTTTAAACATTGAAAACTAAAACTCAAAGAAATACATCATATTCACATGTTCTTCTAATTTTTATACATTATCACTTACTTGATCAATTTGTTCTCAAAAGCTTTTCCGTGTATCAAGTAAAAATTGTTGAACATCTTGTCTACCATTTTTGATTCCTTTCAATTGATGCAACATTGTGTTAACACTCAAGTTAAGCAACAATTGAACATTTGATTCTACCTACTTGGTTGGAGCTCGGAATTTATGCAAGCCTTTGTTTCCATGAGGTAAAAGTCTACATCCTTGCTTGGAATCTACTTTGTATAACATGTATGTCAATTTGGACAATCCAACGATCTTATACCATGTTGTTTCACAAATGTTTATTTCTTAAATTGTGATAAACTTTTGTTGCTTTATGTCTACTTTCACATGCAACTTTCTTAGGATATCCATGCCATACATTCTACGTTCTTCAAAGGACATACCCCAAAACTCTTCCCTTAACAATGTCATCTTCTCACAAGGAAAGTGTTGACAACAATTCTGTGTGCAACATAACACGAAACTCACATTTCGAACAAACTCTTGGGATAGCAGCTTATCAATCCTTGACACTAATCGTTCAAAATGTCCAACACTTCACTTCATCTTTTGAAAAGTATATTACTTCTTCCTCACACCAACTTAACCTTTTTCATCAATAGTTGGAATGTTGTTTTCATCGTAAGATACAAGAAGTTGTTTCAGGGAATGCCAATCCATAATGGTTTGTGCCAACAACCACTTCCAAATTGTCATAACCGCTGAAATGTTATTCAAGCAATACAAAATATTCACACCGACATGATCTTCACCAATCTTTATCAAGAACTGCTTCCCTTGGGTCACTAACTATTACATAGCCACTTGCAACAAACAATCCAACATCACATTCCACACCTACCTTTTATCAAGATGCAAGAGTTCTTTCCTTCGTTTTCATTTTCAATTCGTTTTTTTCTTTTTTTGCCACTTCCTTCTTCATTCCACCCTTCATTCATAAAATCAAAAGAACATTTTCTCATAATGCCATCACTGTTAGAATCATCAAAAATATTACACATGTATCCATCAAACTCATCTTGAGGAATACCATTCATTGTATTGTTAATTTCCTCATCAACGTCAAATCCCTCAAATCGTAAGGATGAAGAGAGAGTGTGATCTTTATAAAACATTTTTATTTTCCGCAAATTGCTAAAGCCCTCCTCTTGAATGCCTTCTTCCGATAGAAATACAAGTTTTTCCTCAACTATGGAAACATCCTTTATAGGCCAAAAGCAATCATTTCCCACCAAGGATCTACAATATTGTGTAGCTAGAGTTAGGCAAAAGAGTCTTCACTACTCAAACGCCTCAACCATAGATATGATGGTAACAACTATACAATTCTCCACTCCACTAGTACCATAGATTGAAACTAATGATGGATCTTTGCACTATCCTACTTCAATTCGAACCTTTCAATTGTCACTCAGATCCTAGATAGAAATTGTGTCACTAAAATGCATATTTGCTGTCATGTTTTCACCGTTCCTAAATATAATTTATTTGCCAAACACCCAACATTCACAGAGTTTATGGATGAATATTACTACATCGGAACCCAAAATTAAATAAAAAATGAAAACCCCCTCAACAAACTTGTCGTGCGAATACATATCGTCATACAACATACATTGCTGACATACCATACTCACATACACACACAAACACATAACATGGACGAGAGGATACACAAATACATGTGTACCACAATTGAGTTCTTTGAGTGAAAATGACACGAAAAAGATCTACTATCATAAAACTCGTGATGCAAACACATACAGTCAAACCAAGCCCACTCCACTTAGAGAATCTAGGCCGATGCTAACAGGACACCATAGCTCGAAGCTCCATTAACTCCAACTACTCCCAACGCTCTAGGCTCAACTCAAAAAACTATGTTCTTTGAGCCCTCTCTCACACTTTATACCCCCACTCACAACATGAGGGTGGGTCTTATTAGAAGAGTCATTCTCCTCTAACCCTAAACCTAGAAACCCTAAGTAAGCATTACTCGCTACCATAGCACACTATAGGTTATAATTAACACACATATGGTCATGACAAACCACCCATTCCATTAGTAAAGGATTTTTTTCTATTTAATTCAATTGAATGTCCATTAATTACTAAAAACTTCTAAGAATATTACTTTAAAAAAAACTACATTTCACCCAACAAATTATAAAAAAATTTCTAGAATATTATATTAAGATACATTGGATTTCACACAATTACTTCGGCCTAGAAATGTTTTTCTAGATCATTACATAGGAGTCATCTAGAAAATGCCAATGCTATAAAATTCGAAAGAACGCATATCGACCGTTAGGAAGTTTTAGATTTCGTATTAAAAGGAATTGTAGAAATCACATGGTGGTTTCCAAACGTTTTTTGTGTTTATTTTCAATTGGGTATTGGAAAAATTCCTAACAACTGCTAGCCTTTTTCTGGGATTCTCGCTTTTCTTTGATCCACAAAGTGTTTGTTAGCTACCAAATGTTTTCTACGATTTCTAATCTAAAAAATGCCTGGTGGCCACTAAACATTTTCTACGATTTCCAACCCATAAAACACATTGTGGCCATGAGGCATTTCTAGAATTGCTAATCTAGAAAACGTTTAGCAACTGCCAAAAAATTTCAAACATTTTCGATCCAAAAAATGTTTGGCAACTACGAGGTGTTTTGTAACATTTCCAATCCAAAAAATATCTGGCAATTGTTAAGTATTTTCTAGCATTTTTGACCCTGAAAATGCCTAGTGGTTATTAAGGGTTTTCAAACATTTCCAATCCAAAAAATGCTTAGTAGCTACCAAGGGTTTTTTAAGGTTTCCAATCCAAAAAATGCCTAGCGGTCACTAAATGTTTTTTAGCATTTTTGATCCAAAAAACGCCTAGTAGCTACTAGACATTTTCTAGCATTTCTAATCCAAAAAATGATTAGTAACCGCCAAGCATTTTCTATGATTTTTGATCCATAAAACATTTGGTAGCCACCATGCATTTTTTAGAATTTATAATCAAGAAAACACCGCATGACCATTAGGCATTTTTTTCAATTTCTAGTCCAAGAAATGCTTAGTGGTCACCAAGCGTTTCATTGATTTTGGATCCAGAAAACCCATAATGATCACCAAACGTCTTTTATAATTTCCAATCTAGAAAATGCCTAGTGGCCGCTAAAAAATTTCTCCAATTTTTGATCTAGAAAATGCCTAGTTGCTACCAGGCATTCTCATTGACTCTGGAAGCAAAGAACCCTTAATGGCCGCTAGGCGTTTTTTATGATTTCCTTCAATTAATTACTAAAAAACACCTAGTGGCTGCCAAACGTTTTCTATATTTCCTTGGGACCATCTAACAATTGGTATTTTTCCATCATATTAATTGATGGAATGGAACTATTTGAATTACTAGGTATCTTACGAAAATTTGGTTCAATAACTTTGTATAATATTGCAACTACAATTTTATAACGAATGTGTTGTTGATATAACTTAGGTTGGAACAAAGTAATGTTAGTAATTTTCCTTGTAATGAAGGAATGTATTGTTGTGTTCGATTTTGAATTGTAAGAATACCTTACAAGGGATAAGAACAACAAAAATTTCAAAAGATCCCTTGTTATTTCTTTTTTGTTGCTTCTATTGGTTTATAACTAAATTGATATTTAAATTGTGATGAAAAAATATCAAGGATCCTGAAAGCAAGCTAAGGATCCATCAAAGTCATGTAGAATAATTTGACTAAAATATGCGAATGTGAGAATTCCAAGATGGTGAGAGGAACTTTGTCATTTTGTTCACAAAGATTGATGACGACAAGTGGTTACAAAAGAACCTTGAACATATCAAAAAAGAATTTCCAGAGTGCAAACAATTCCAATATGTTGATTTCCCGGAAATTGATGACGATCCTGAGTTTGAAAAAAAAGACAGCGAAATTCGAATGAGTGAACACGACAAACTGGAAAGTGAACTAATGCGAATGTTTGCAGGTTCATGGGTGGAACTTGACATCTTCAAAATGGGTGATGCGAAGATTGGGCAAAAGGCTGAAAACATCCTCATATACATAGCGAAGCTCATCAAAAGCTTGTTGCAGAAATATGGTACGAAGGTGTTTCAAAATTTAGTCACCATATTTGTTGTTGTTGCCGAATTGGTAAATGTCTTTGCTGGCAGTTTCTAGAAGTCACGATTTGTAGCGAAGTTGCAAAGAATTAGGGTTTATAGTTTACACCTCGTGATCCTCTCGAAGGGTGGTTGGCATTTGGATTCAATGTCTGTAATTTCTTCGTACCCCCTAGGAGCCTTAGGAGGTTACCTAGTGACAAAACACTTATGAACTAGTTCGGATTCGATTGAGTCTTGTTCTAAATCATGTCAATTCTTTAACCTTAAACCTTGTTTGTATTTTCTTTGGAGATCTAGTTCCCATTCAATTGAGTTTTCATTTCAAAAAACTTTTGGATCATGTCAATTCTTAACTTTTGGTACCAACTTCAGACCCAATCTTTATGAAGCTGTTATTTGTTCGAGAGGTACACATCTCCAACTAAATACCTCCATTTGTTATATTCTTTCCAAATTCAGTAAATGTTTGTTTGAATTTTAATTTCTATCATGCAATTAGATTATGTTCACAACAACATTACTTGCAACCATTATGCCTTTCTATGAATATGAACAAGTACACCAAGCTTAACATGGACTTATACAACTTTGCAAATCAGAATAATGGTGATGCCATCTAGTTGCACTACTTTTGGCAGTATCTTGTGTATGCATCTAAAGACAACACAGCCGTAACTTGTGGTTGTGTAAGCAACTCCATGGTTGTACCTTGGGAGAAGGATTTGATATGATGAAAGTGGTGAATCTGTATAATCATTGTGATGTTAATAAATAATTGTATAGTACTCACCTTTTTCTGTGATAGCTCTATCCTTTTCCAAAAGGTGGGATCGAATAGAAGCAATATTCTTTAGCCAAAAGACGTTCTCAAAACTTGTCAACGCATCATGTTTTTGAGCATGCAATCCCATGTTTTAGAATCCTCCCTATTAACACAAAAAAGGGACAACAAATGGATTCTTTGTTGGAAGAGTCGATTTAGAGAACTTAGATGTATGAAATGGTAATCACAAGATGAAAAGAGACATTATTTTCTTGGGTTAAAGCACTTGAGAATCTACTTCCATGAAGAAAAATGTTGAATTTGATAACGCTTTTCAAATAAATAGTAGTTGAACATAGAATGTTTAATCGCATTATGTCTTCTTAGTTTTTTTACCCTTGATTCCTTCTTAAGCTCCAAATCTTTAATGTTCAAATTCTTCCCCCCAAACCCTAATTTCACTTCACTCCTACACTGAGAAAACTTCTTGATGGAAAGTTTGATCGCACTTTGTCTTTTAAGTTTTCTTACCTTTCACCCCCTTCGAAGCTCCAACTCCTTGGTGTTCCGGATTCTTCCCCCAAACCTTAACTTCACTTCACTCCTACACTAAAAAAACTTCTTGATGGAAAATTTGATTGCACTTTGTCTTTTTAGGTCTCTTGCCTTTCATCCCCTTCAAAGCTCTAGCTTTTTGGCATTTCGGATTCTTCCTTCAAACCCTAATTTCATTTCACTCCTACACTGAAAAAACTTTTTGATGAAAAGTTTAATTGTGTTCTGTTTTTTCAATTATCATGCCCTTCATCCCCTTCGAACCTCTAGCTCCTTAGCATTCCAAATTATTTCCCAAAACCTTAACTTCATTTCACTCTTACATTGAAATATCTTTTTGATGGAAAATTCAATCGTGTTCTATCTTGTTTCAAGAAAAAACTAAGACTTGCACTCCAACCCAAAGTTGTTAGCTTCCTAAACCTCCCAATTGTAAGAATGGTGCATGAAATTTATGTTTAATGGATCTCTTAGCCCTTAGCAATTTGAAAATGGAGTCTCCACTTCGTAGTTACTAAAGTTTCAATACTAGATTGGATGCAAGTTATCCCACATGGCATGATGGTTATTAGTTTTCTATTTTGGCTTATTGATGAATCCTTACGAAATACCACTATTGCTAATATACCAACTTTTGGTGTTTTTGTTTAGAGGTTTATGGTTTAAGGTGTAAGGCTTAAAATGTATGCTACAACATTTAAGGTTAACAATGGATTTGTGGTGTATCATTTAAGGTTATAAATAGTGTGTTTAAGAGGTAAATTAAGGTATCTTTTGACATTGTATGGGATTATGCAATTGTGTTATTTCATTTAGGGTTTAAGGTGTAGGGCATAATATTCGATTGTGTGGGATATATGTTAATATAACATAGGATTCTATGTTTGAACATATAAAGTTTTGAATGTACAACATAATAATGGTCTATAATGTTATTTTGGTGTTTATGAAACGTTAAAGGTTGATGGTTTAGGGTTTAAGGTCTACAATCCAGTGTAACATTTCAACTATCATGTAATTAACATTAACATTAGGCCTAAAACTTAAACCTAGATGTTAACCCTTAAAACTTAAAACCTAACCTTAAAACTTAAATTTAACCCCAAACCCTAAACCCTAAAATTTAAACCTAAACCTAAACCTAAAACCTAAACTTCAACCTTAAACCGTAAACTATAAACACTAAACTTAATTCCAAAATCGCAAACCATAAACCTTAAACCTTATAATTTAACACACAAATAATAATTTACATTAAATATTAGATAACATTACACCCTAAACTTAATATAGACTTATTTTAACATTTTTTTTGTTGGAATGCATTACCCATGTTCTATAAAATTTAAAATTTAAATGGGATAAAAAATAGGACAATTAGGAATACAAATTTATATTGTTTTCCATTTATTTTTGTTCCAATAAAAACTTATTAAGGGAAAAATTTACAATAATAAAAAGATTTAGATTTTTGAATAATTATTTTTGTGTAGTAAATGGGCATTTAATTCTACAAATTTATTTTTTAAACATACCTTTAAATTAATTAATGACTACTTAATATTTCATAACAAGTTATTTTTTAATATATATTTAAATGAAATTTACATATTAAAAAATCAATAGTCAATTATTATGTAATTATCAAATATTTTACTAAATTATCTATGTTCATGAATTTGGAATTAATACTAAAGTTTTTTTAAATATTTAATTTATCATTCAAGGATACACCAATCCTTGATAAATAACTCAAAGGTAGTAAAATATTTATTAAATGGTTCATATTTGAGATATTTATTTAATGTTTCTAAAGTTTAATGTATAAAATCTAAATTTAGGGTTATGGTTTAAATATTAATTATAGGGTTTATTATTGAAAGTTGATTTATAGGGTTGATAAATAGTAACATAATTTTCTTCCATTACTATGGTAATATTTCATGTTAGATTTTTCTTAAAAATTATTGTTGTACTAATATGTTTTAATTCATAGTTTAAATGAAATTTGCATTCAGGTCCATTAAATCATTATAAATCTATTAAATTATATGATATTTGTTTGTTTATATGTAGTCTAAATTATATGTATGTATGGATGTGTGGTTATATATGTATGTGGATGTGTGTGCATTTTTTTGGGTTTTTTATTATTTATATGTTTAAAAAAAAATGTGTGTTGAAAATAATCCATAAAGTTGTAAGTCATCACATGTATGTCATAGATATTTTGGTGTGTGGTACATAGACAATTTTCAAGATAAGAATCGTTTGGATATGAGTTTTGTTTGAATATTTGTTTACATATTCATTTTTTTGTGTGAAGGACTTAGTGCGTTTTTTGTGTGCAGGTGTGAATGTAATGTTTATGTTACTTTGTGTGGGTGTTTCATGTGTGTGTTTCATGTGAGTATTATGTTTATATGTTTTTTTTATTTTTTTTCAATATAGTTCAAATATGAATTTCAAATAAAAATATATAGTCATAGTTTAATTAATTAATTGAATTTTATGTGTCTATATATATGTTTGTTTTCAACACAAAAAAATGAAATGCAAGAATATATACAATTTCTATGTGTATACTATTGCATTTCGTTTTTCTATGTTAAGGGCATTTCGCCCAATAAAGATCAAAATTGTTATGTTATAACTTGCATTTTTTACTAAAATTTTCAAATTTTTGTTTCTTTTTTAAGTTAACTTCTTAATGGCCACCATGTCATAATTGTTTGTGTTGTTATAGGTGAATCATATTTTGGTTTGGATGTGGTGTACCTTTCAACATATTTATATTTTTTAAGGTTTAAAGGTTGTAGATTCTTCTTAAAAACAACAACCTAACAATCTAACGCACATGTTGTAATGACGATTGAAAATAAATTATAGATTGAATTGCATTGTTGAGTTAAAAACAAATCGAATTGTACAACTATTTTATTTTTCATAGTTGTTATTGATTCATTTTTATCAACAACAATTATGGAAATATTACATTTGCATAATTCAGTTTGTTCTTAGTTCAACAAGTAGTAGAATTTATGATTTTTTCATCCGACATTACAACATTCGTGCCATGTTGTTATTTTCATCATTAAACTACTCATCAACATCATCATAAGCTCTTGATTTCAACTCATCCACCAGAGAAGAAATTAACTCAAAACTTTAAAACCTTTTTTTCAAAACTTGATATCATATAACATTAGACTAATTATACAATGTGAGTCTTGCACTTTATTTTTCAAATAAGATCTTTCTCTTGTTATAATAAATCATGATCAATAATCCTACATATAATTACTTCTGAATTTAATTTTTTCTTTCATGAATAGAATTGAACACATACCCACAAGGCTAAATTTTGTGTGTTTTTTTTAGCTTTTCCTTTTGGTCCTAGTGTCCACCAAGTGATTTATAATTGTAAATTTGAATAAATATAACAATGTCAGGTTAATGTTTGGATTTTCAGACTTTTGTAAAATCTTAAATTAATTAAATATTTGTTAAACCCTAATAGCATATTAACCCAGATTTCTTATAATGTTAGTGAAAATCAATGACTTGATTCGACATTAGTTACACAAAATTTTGAATATATTATAATTCACCTTATTTTTGGGCTTGCATTTGTCCTTTCATGTTAAGTTTTGAGCTATCCTTAAGGTCATTCAAGTAGAGGACCAACATTCCAAATTCACACAAGATGGCAACCATCCCTCTTTACCCCTTTTCTCCCACATTGATGTTCTTTGAAATATATTAGAGTTTAACCTTGTCATGGTTAATATTTCATTTTTTGATTCAATATTTTGATGTGAAAACCCACTTAAATTCTAGTAGCCTGTCAATCATGGGTAATATATTATTTTGATGTGGATGCCCACTATTGTAGTGTGAATGCCTACTATTTTGGTGGGTGCCCCTTAATTCCCAAATATTGGTCAAAAACTATTTTTTTCATCTATAATCAAATATTAACAAACAATTACTTTTCTTTAGCCATTTTCATGCACATCGTGGTTTTACATCAGATTTGAAAAAAAGTTATAAATAAGTTATCCTTCAACTTAATATCCTTCATAATGCAAAAACTCATTATAAATTTTCATTATTAAAACTATTTTTAATGAAAGATGGTCCCTTACTTTCAACTCATTAGTTGTTTTAAATTTTTTCCATCCAGTCCCAATGTTTATTTTGGGCGACCCATTGATCTTTTTGCCTTTAGTAACACACACTTTCATGTGCTTGACTTCTCGTGTCTTCTTCACATTGTCATTTTCGTGCTTGTCGCAACCCTAACCTTGGGCTCATGACCAAAGCAAGGGCTTGCAAGAGGGCGAGACAAGTGGGAGACCTGGGAGGCACATCTTATACTCCCGGGAGTGTAGGAGAGTGTGAGAGAATGAACCTTCACACTCCCAAGGCAACTCCCACTTGGGGAGTTGAAGTCCCGAAGGACTCCCAAATCTTCAGGGAGTGATTACAGGGGTCAAAACCCATTGGTTTGAAGAGTTCTTTATATCATTGAAAATCTATTGAAACATAAATGTCTAAAATTGGCTCGCATCACCCATTTGCACATTTAAAACACAAGTTATGGCCAAAAGAAATGTCGGGAGTCAAATTGGCAATTTGACTCACGACAACTAAAAGTCAGGAATTGACCCAATTTCCTTGAGTGCAGGTGGCATGCGACATACCATTGGAAAGCTCTTGACGAGAGCTACAACTTTTCTTTAAACCTCATCCCAATCAGAGGTCTACACACAAAGTTATGGGGCACCAAAGTCGCGGGAGTCCCGACTTTGGTAATTTTGGGACTCTCATTTGGGAATCTCGGGAGAAAAAGCTAGTTCAATGTGGGCTTCGTGGAGAGGCACAGAGTATACTATAAGGGGGAAGGTGGTGGCCCAAGTTCGGGCCGTGGTGAGTCTTGTGAATCCGAATTTGCCCGTGCCTCAATCTTTAGTCTGGACTCACATTTGAGTCCCTTAAGGAACCTGGGGGTGCGTTAGTGCCAATCTTGCCATTGTGCTTCATTAGAAATCTATGGGGCAACTAGACCTACAAAAAATCATAAATGGTTTAGGGTAGATCAATGTGGCATTTTCAAGCTAGTATCAATGTGAGAATATCAATAATTTGTACAATGCAAAAATTTATTGTCACGCAAAATGATACTAAATAATACACCCATTTAGTTTTTAAACATGTATTAAAAATGATACTTGTTTTATATTATAAATTGACCAACTAATTTTGGTTTTTAAGTTTAAAACTAGTTTTAAGGACTAGACTTATAGATTATAGGACAATTACCAAATGGTCTTTAAACATGTTGCTATGTGTGAAAATTTGATGGAATGTTTGGTGCTTTCGAACCACATTTTGTTATTATTGCTTAATATATATTAGGTGTATGTGGCATTTTAGGCATGATGTTAATATAATGAAAATCTTATGGAATTATAATGTTTCCAAACGACCCTCAAAACTCATGTCAAAATTTTATGTGCATGCTGTGAAGTGACTTTCTGTCCCTCTACTCCCAGTTCTACAAGGTGACTATGCTTGAAAGCACAAATGCTAGTGGTGAAGGAAAAATGCAAGTGTATTTTTAAATGTTAGATTGCGTTTATAGTTGAAATTAAGTAGCCTGCCTCCTATGCATCATTTATGATTAGAAATAATAGATATATTTTTCAAGCTCACACACTACACATTTTAGGACTTTATATCAAATTGTCATTCATTTAAACCAATGTTTAAGGACTCAACACCATAGCTGCAGACCACTAGTCACTTGAAATCTTGTTTTTACCACATAGGTTATTCAAATTTGGCTTGCCATAACTCACTAGAAAGCTAATAACAAGGTGCATCTTGCTACCAAATCCTAAGTTCTACAGATAAACCAGCAAGAAGTTATGCTATAAAACCCAAGAGGGTTTTACAAAGGTGATAATTCAACTTGGTTGTAGACCACTAGTCACTTGAAATATTGTTTCTAACACATAGGTTATTCAAATCCGGCTTGCCTTAGCTCACTAGAAAGCTAATTACAAGGCTCACCCACCTACTAAATCTTAAGATCTGTAGCAAAACCGAAATTCATCAAAAATTCATGTAATCCACCTTTAGGTTTTGGTTTAAGTTAATGACTTTAAAAATTGACCACTTGTTGTATTAAAGGTAGTGATTTTGTGAAGTGTGTTAATTTTCTTAATTGAAAC
>Ga0209611_10011875_pt1 | contig 12399 bp, 11 predicted proteins | sample S1TSphgellanicum_3_FD_187693 | JGI IMG/M metagenome (GOLD analysis project Ga0209611, IMG submission 187693) | Host-associated microbial communities from peat moss isolated from Minnesota, USA - S1T2_Fc - Sphagnum magellanicum MG (SPAdes) (version 2) | ecosystem: Host-associated > Plants > Peat...
GAAACACAGGGCCTGGGTAGTTGGGGCTGCAATTATTATAAGCCCGGGCGCTTCACCTTTACTGCCATACAACTGCTGCTCCATTCCCTTCAAGAGCGCGCCTGCTCTTTTGCTACACCTTTTCCTCCCTCTCCAAGAAGCTAAACTGCTAGCATGTGCAAGTCTCGCTATAGCTAATGTCCGTCCAGATTAAGGGGAAGCTTCACAACGTCCTTGCTATATTTAGCTACTGTCCGTAGCCACTGTCCGTCCGGAGTCAGGGGAAGGAACTTTCTTCCTTTACAATATATGATATTGAAACCAAACAAATCTAGCTTGAGAATGAGGCTTATACGGTTTGTAATTCATAAATTTTTGTTATGTAAATTATTCTTGTTGTGGATTTGGAGTTGGTACTAATACCATGGATCACTAATCATGTTGAACAATGCTAATGTCACAATTTGAGCATTTGCAACTTTTCCTAATGTACCACCTAATGGTTTTTAAGATTGACATTCCATTAGGAAAAAAGAAGTTTAGACAATGATCAAAGAACTTGTTGGGATCAAAAACCTCCTTCACATTGGGAACATTGTCCTTGTTATATAAGTCATGTGCTTTTTGTATTTTGTAGTACATTGGTGGTTTCAGCATAATTTTTATTTGTTTTGGTCGAATTTTTGAAAAAATTATCAGCCATTTATGTTGAAATTTTCATAAAATGTGATTTTGAGGTAGCATGAAACTTGTGGGAACTAGCTTGATTTTCATAAGTATGATTTGGTCTTCCTAATACACCAAAAATTTCAAAACTGAAAATTGATATTCCAAACTTAAATATTTTTTGAATATATTAGTTATTCAACACACAAGTGCCAAAGCCACCCATATACTAGGGTTGTTCAGCCGCGAGCATTTTTTATCATTTCAATTGATATCATGTTGTGATGCATGTTTGATCATTAATGTTAGGATTTTATACGAATATGGGCCAACTTATTCAATTTGGTTACATGGCAACCTTTCACCATGAAAATACATGTTGAACCAACGGTATATGTCAAGGTGGTGTGCAACAAGTTTCAAAAACTTTGTAATTTTTGTCATCATCCAATACGGATTGGAAGTGGCTTTGTAGGAACTAGTCGTCAATACGATATAGTTAGAGTGCCCTCGCAATAAATAGTTCTATAATAGTTTCATAGCTTTTCATTTCATATTATTTTGGTACTTTTCATTCAAGGGAATGGCAGCCTTTTGATGCACATATATACCATGATGAGGTCATGGGTATTGTGAACGTTCTCAATTTTGGAATGCTACATAATTGTTGTACTTTGGGTGTGATATGTCCATGGATGATCATGAAGCATTATTGTTATCAAATGATGGTGAGCCACAACAATGTGCATGGATTCAATATTTGCCAACATTATGAAATGTGATTTTTTATGGTACCTTTTACTAATCTAAGGCATGGTTTGTTTTTTTTTTTTTTCGAACTCATCAAGTAGGTCCACTGGCAAGGATCCCTAACATTAATTAGCGTGGTGGTTGTTTTAGGTGGGCTACATATTTATTTTTTTCAAAATCCCGCTTTGTAGTGGCAACCTCCATGAATGAATCTAGTACTTAAATGTGGCAACTCTTGATAGTCTTTTTCTCTAAATATTGAACATTTTGGCCAAAAAATCTCAAAACCCCCTTTGTAAGATTCTCACCTGACTATTTTTTTTGGGTCTCAACAACGTGAAAATTTGCCCCCAAAAAAAACATTGGTCCAAGGTCAATTTTTTCAAAACTCTTAAATTGACCATCCATAACTAGAATGTTTATTTTGAAAATAAATTAAATTAAATGAAGTTGTGAAAAATACCATGAGACATGTATACAATCCCTTTAGAAATAATCAATTTCAAAAGAAAATGTAACCCCATCAATTGTAGCACAACATAATGATAGTTTAGAATGCAACCCACCATTAACTACAAATTTTTTTGTCACAAAATGTTTTTCAAATATGCACCATGATGCATCAAATTTAAGCAGGTATTAAAATTGCCACCTTGTGATAAGTTTTTGTGTACATCAAAAATCTTATTTATTATATAAAAGGAAAGGTTTGCCACCTTTGAATATGTTTTACTATTCAAAGGTGGTAAACCTTAAGTTTGCATGTGATGTACTATGAAAACAAATACTTGCCACCTTTGAATAAGTTTTTGCATTTTCATAGTACACAACACGCAACTGATGTCATCTAAAATCATATCACATTTCTTTATGTAAAAATCTTGAAGGATATGTAGATGAAGCAAACATCAAGATATGAGGATCTTGCCTTTAGGCAACCAGAGCTCCTACATTCATTCACAAGTTGACCTTTGGATTACAATATGCATTTAGAAATTAGAATCACAAAGTTCAATCACTTCATTGGTCATGATGGATTAGAAGTCACCACTCCGGACCCTCAATGTGTACATCAATCATTCAACATTGGAACTCATTTCATGGTCGTTTTTTCACCATTGTTTTGTGTATATGTTAGCCCAACTAAAGATAAAGTTTTGTTTATTGATGAATCATAGATTTACATGAGCTTTGCTTTCTTTTTTTTGATTTTTTTATTAGCGAGTTCTAATCCTTTTGTTCGAATTTTATTAATTTATACTAAATCACACATCATGTTTTCCTCCACTACCAACCTACTTGAACCTTTTCAAGGTTTCCATATCACCTCGTGCTTCTACTCATCACATGTTTTGTGTGGATTAACAACCCTATGTTAACAAAATTCTTTGAAACTTCGGCTCTCTTGATGGCCAAACTATTCTTGTCTTTTATGATCTTAACATTGTTCATTACAGATAGAGTTACTTCAAGACTTGGTAGTGAGTTTACCATGATTCTATGTCCAAGGTGAACCCTCAATGTTTTTTTAACAATGTCTTGGTTTTAATCAAAGACATTATTCCAATTTTAAGTGCTTTGTCAGTAATTGGATCAATTAGAAATTTGTAATCACAAAATTTGTGCATGGGTTTCACTTGATTTGAAAAAAATGTAGGGTTAACATGTTTGGGTAAAAGGTATAGACCATAGTTGGGTGTGTATCAACTTTTGAACATACCAATTTGTACCAGCATTGGATTTTTTTTTATAAAAATCATATGAGTCTAGTATTAATATTGGATCTTTGTTAAAATTTTCATATCAACCTAGTGTTGGTATTAGATATCTTTTCAAATTTTCATATCAGCCGAGTCCTAGTAGGAGTGTTCAAGGTTTATGTTTTGTTCATATGAAACTAGAATATATTAGTGTTGGTAGGTTCCCCAGTTTGCAGTGTTAAACCTAAGGGTTCAGGTCCAAGTTCTTATGTCTTGAACTTGAACCTGCACCCTTTTGGTGAAACCGAGAACCAAATTGTGGAACTAGCATTTTGCTACAATTGGATTTGAAACCAGAATCATGAAATACAAACTTTTGAACACGAGTTCATGCTCTTTAGGCTGGCAAATTGAACTATTTTGAAGGGGGTTGCCAAGTACGTTGAAGTTTATAAAGAAATGACTAGTTTAAATTAGGTATGAAGCTGGTATTATCTTGAGTCCTTACCAGGCATGTAACAATGCAAGGTTAGGTAATTTTGCCTCAGATCATGTTAGTCTGGTTGGTTCTTTGATACTAGGATGAGTACCTTGAGATACCAGGGTTTGACCCTGTTACCCACCAAACATTAGTTTAGACTTTTTGGCAGGACCATGTGAATGGGCTGCAAGAATGAGAACTCGATTTCATATTCATATGAATGCTCTATAGAAATATGCAGTTGAAAGCTGCAAAACTATGTTGAACATTTCAGGTTTTAGTGACAAGAAACATTGGGTTATTTCAGTTCAATTCAATCTGAAGTCACAAAGCCTTGTCTCAAGTAAAAGGTAGTGCATTCATGTGTCACAATCTTGGAAATTGCCAGGAAGCTTTTCTGGGTCTCGTTTCACAGAGTTCAAAGCTAGAGATTCTTACAGACATGTGAGATATGTCGGTAAGTATTCAAGAAGAAGCCCATGAAACTTCATTGCATACCAAGTTCCAAAGAGCAGGCCAATTCCATGATGAAGTGACCACAGAGGTGGAGCTCTGATAGTCATCCAAGAAGACGCGTCACTGTGAGATCCTTCTCATGATCAGAAGCATCTTCAGAATTATGAACAGCTGAGACCCACAACAAAGAATCATTGTATGATCAAAATGAACAAAATGGGTTCCCTAATTTGTAGAAACTACATAACACATGATATCAATAACTAGAGGAAATTATAGATCTTGGGTGTTGTCCACAATACTGCTTCCTTTGTTGCTCACCATCTTTCAAAGTCTCCTCAAAGGGCAGGCAGTCATGCAGCATCCTGGGCGTACAATCACAGCAGCCATACCATAGTGTTGCTTGGCCAGGACTGATCAGCTGGGTTGTAGCATGCTGTACAAGGGACTGGGTGGATGTCATCCATGGTTGGATGTCCCTCTCCAATGAGTTCACACAAACCCAGCACAACAGATGCAGCATGAATTGGCATAGTTCTAGGCCACCAAAACATACTGAACCCTATCTGTCCAAAGTCATGGCTTGAAGAAAACCCCAAAAATGGTAGATGGTCTCCAATAAGATAATCTAAGTTCACAAAACCCAACACAACAGACACTGCATGAATTGACACTTGAAACTGGACCTGAAACTCTCCACTGCAGACTACCCACATGAGATATGGAAGTCACAATAACCAATGTGACAGCAATAACAAAATTTCACACTTCCTATTCCAAAAAACAAGCACACTGAACACAGGGAAATGAGATGAGATCAAGGAACCATGTCAGCACCCCCTCACACATGCCATTCAATTCATAATGGGACACACACACACACACAAACACAGCATAATACACATACCATGAACTAACATCTACATTGCTTTTTCTTTTGTCGGTTTAGTTTTACTTGTGTACAAGAAGAAGAGAAACCTGTGATGTGAGCACATACTAGTCTGTTAGGTGATGAACACAGTGCTGTGCCTAATTTCAAGACCCATATTTCATTGAAATGTCTATAATCCCCAAAAACCACTAGTATTCAAGCAACCCAAAACGCAAGATTCATATTTTTTTTTAGAAAGCAATTCTGATATGCAGATTACCTGCTTGGTTTCGTCATACTTGAATGTAGCCATCAAGATTAAACACAAGCAATTATTAGATTGGAAGACCTTAAATTTTCTCTTCACCCACAGATTCACCGTAATACTTAGAATACTGGAATCAAAGGGCTAGAATTGTAGTTTCACAAGCTTCCTGAGGCCTAGTTTGGCCTGAAATTCAAACATCCTGTAAATGGATCCAAGCTGTATTTCTAGGTAGTGCCTGACCAGTAGTGTCTATGTCTAAAGCTTTGATGCAGCACCTTTATCAGCAAACCAAATGAGCTTCCCATTTGTAGGGCGGGCGCTCTGTGAAGGGAGCTGACCAAATGGCAACTCCTCCCCAAAAACTTTGGCCACCATCTCTGCTTTCCCCTCTCCATTAGCAACAAAGAAAATATTTGCAGCAGCCTGTATAACTGGTAATGTAAAGGTGATTCTCTCCGGTGGTGGTTTTGGTGAGTCTGTGATGGAAGCAACCCACTTTTCTTTCACATGAACAAGAGGATGATTGGGGAAGAGTGATGCACAGTGCCCATCAGGTCCCATGCCCAGTAGCAAGAGGTCAAATCTTGGGTAGTCATTAGTGTCTGCCTTGGCAAGGATTCCAGTTTTCACAAGCTGCTTGAGGCCAAACTCATAGTCCTCTGCAGCACCCTGTGCTGACAGTGTGTCATTAATTGCATACACCTTTTCTGATGGGATTGGTACCTGCAGCAGGAGTAATACAATCAAGATAGTCAGTTACTGATGTCTCTCTCAGGACATAATCCCTTATGAAACAACAGATAATGAGCTCACATGAATCATTGCAGGTTCAAAAAGATGACAATGTGAGTCCCAGATATCAGCATCAACACAGGTGGTCATGCTTCTTATTATTGTCCATACAATCTCCCCACCTTTGATCTATGCACGAAGAGACAGTGAACTGGATTTCCAGTTAGGATATGTTATGCTACCATCATGGCCTCCTTGAACACAAATGGCAGCACACATCACAGTCCAGCCAGATTGGTTGCCACAAGCTCCAAATAGAAGCTAATTACTCTACTAATCTTCAGACTGTCTTTCAGATGCTAAAACCATGGACAATCCCAACTCCTCAGCATGTACAAAATACATCAGCTATTTTTTCTTGTTCCTAACAGATCAACTGACTACACCAGGATGTTCATCACCAAGATACACTCAACTACACAAAACTTCTGAATTATATATCATCTCCTGTAGATTTCAAACTCTCAAAAGTCACTGATTCTTCATGCATTCTGAGAAGAGTACATGGTTCCAATCATGAAGCTTACATCATCTTTTGGCACCTAAGACTGAGCTTGCCAGGTAGCTCAGCCATGACTAAGATTAGGGTTTTAAGGATGTGACTTGCAAGACTTGGGATTTAATCAAACACCAAGAACAAAGTGCTTATTTTTACCTTGGACAAAAACCCATCATAGGCGAGCTTGTAATTGCTATCAGGATGGTCCTTCTTCACAACCCGTTCATCAACCCAGAAGACATGCCAATTGCCCCAGTCTACTGTATGCAAATATGGTGGCTCACATAGCTTCCTGCAAGCAAGCAAAAAAGCACAATGATTCCAAAGACCCAAGGGAGACCTCCAAAAATCAAAGGTGCAGCAGCAGCATCAGACGCAAAGGGATTCATTCTGAAACTGGAAGGGACAACAGCACTGGGAAGTTGTTAAGAAGAGATGGTTTACCCAAGGGTTTTGATGAGGGAGCCACCAGACAACACAACAGTGAAAGCGCCTCTGTCCTTCACAGCAGAAGCCGACAACTGAGCCACGTGCTCCGCCAAGCTGTCGCTAAGCTCCTCCACATTCTCATATACCTGCAAATGCAAATCCTTATCCAACTTCCCAAAACTTGCCATTCCTACTACAGCTCCTGAAGGAGAAGCTGCTCCCCTGGGAATTACCAAACTCCCAAATCTCGGCGACCTAATACAAGTGCTACTCTTCCAGGCCTCACCAACAACACCCAAATGAAAGCTGGGTTTTGTAACAACACGAACACAAGAAACTCCGGATCCCTTTAAGGATTTGCAAACATCAACACCGCCAACACCCAAATGGGTGGTGGGTTTGGAAACACAAATTACTCGGCTTGACTGTTGTAATACAGATCCTGATGTTACTTGTAAATGGGTCGTGAGCAATGCTCTGGTAACAGAAGAATATAGCATCCTTTCTGCTGGGGTCACAAGAAGAATCAGAACCAATGTTTGTTTTTGCCTTTTTCCAATTCTCAATTACAAAAGACAAATAACATGCAAGCAAGCAAGCAATCAAGCAACGTAAGCAAAAACCCCAGGAGCAAAATCTCTGTCCCCACCACACTCGCACACTGGCCAGTGCAAGTCTAAAACGTGTTCATCTTCCCACTGCGATGGACGCACATTTGCCGAATTTTACGGCAATGAAACTGCGATTGCAACTTCGACACTACGACTGTCTCCATCACTCTGACGAAGAAGCTAGGGTTTGGAAGGATAGGTAGTAGGGGGGGTATATACCCTTACTTTGCCTATATACCCAGAGGGTAAATTTCAATAAGGTATCCTTAGAGTAATTTCACCCTTACAGAATTTTTTTGGGTAAATTTACGAAATCAAAGAGTAAAAACTCAATAAGGTTATGTTAATATACCCTACCTTAACATAGGCCAGAGTGAAAAAAAATGTATTATTATCCTTATAGGTTTTTTTTTTTAATCTTGGGAATTGAGTATTGGCCCTATCAATTTAAAAAATTGAAAGGTTAAAAAACAAAAGGGTTTTGTATGCCCGAAAATACTTTTAAGGTTGATAGGTAATTTTCTTAGTATTTTGCAAGGTTGTACACTTGGGCTCCACAAAGGGATGAGTTGATTTTGTAAAAATTACGTTCCATTTGAATGATTTAATATTGAATGAATGCAACTTGAATTAAATTCAACTCACTTGAATTTGATTTGAATTTAAAATTTTAAAATTAAATTTAAATATTTTGAATGAAATTCATATTCAATTGAATTGAATTGAATTAAACTAAACACAATATTCTTCTCCTTTGGATTCAACATCGTTAATGATCTCATTGAAATTTTAATTGAATTGAATTTGATTCAATTCAATTCAATTCAATACAAATTGGTTGGATTCAATTGAAAGCAAATTCAATTCAATTTGGTTTCAACTGAATTCTTCTTATAATTTTTTTGAGTTTAATCCAACCAAATTATGAAAATTCAATTCTGAGAAGACACATGTATTTTCATATCCATGTAACTGGGTTGGGTGAAAGGAGTAAAATAGTTAAATAATTATAAAATGTTTTCATAATTGTCACATGGAGTTGATGAAGTTGATGAAAGAATTGAAAGAAATGAATTTTTTAGGCAAATATGAAATGTTTTCATAATTATTAAGTGAACAACCTTCAAAATTGCCATTATGTTGATCACTAATGAAACCTATACATTTCATCTAAACTGATTCTGATTACCATCATCACTAGAATTTCCTTGTATTTTTGTAGAGGAAAATTTGCATGGTTGATAATGTGCCCTCCACATACACGAGAATCTTTTTGCTGGTGCTTTACTTCATGATTGACATGGAATAGAATTTGAGGAAGAGTAGAAAAGCTTCGATAGATAATTGTTTGCCCAATATGAGATTGATCAAGATGATGAGTGTGTTTAATAACTGTGTGAAATACTGAGGACACTGAAATGGGCACAATAAGCAAAACCCATAGGCAGTAAGAACAAGCAATAACAAGCAAAACCATAAGCCACTAGCTTGACTATTAGCAAGTTCAGATTTATATACATGTGCAGGTTTCTCAAAGCAAACAGAAAACACTACATGAGTGAGAAGAACTAAACCCCAAAGTTAAATAGGATTCTGAATCAAATTTGTGACTATTCAAGAGATAATCCAATGAGCAAATCTATGCCACAAGCAAGCATCCCAATCCAAGGATGGCTTCTGTTTGGCAAACTGATGGGCTCAGATTCAAATAGATAATGGCATGAGGATGAAATTTATACCAAGGGTCTGCAAATTGGTCCTTTCCAAACTTGCGTCTCCTCGATTATTACTTCACCAATGTTTGTACCAGCTTAACAATTTCACACTCCATTTGCAGGATTGGAATTGTGCTGAAGAATTTCAGCTACCCAATTGAAGTGACAGTATTCTTGTCCCCTTCAGAAACATACACCTAAGATGAGATTGCAGAGAGAACTCCACAATATCACTTTGAAGCAAAGAACTGTTGTGTCAGTTCCACCAAAACCAAAACTAACACGACAAGAATCAGTGGTCATAACCTTATGAGTGTCACTCAAAAATGTCAAACCCTGTCCCTTCAGTAACACTCTAGTATTTGTGATTCTGTTTACCAATTGGTAGCATGACACTCAGTTTAGCTATCTAGATAAAGTGTATAGCTTACCTTGGCAGAGGTGCTTGCTGATATTACAGCCTAATCTCTATGTGGAAAGAATCTTGACAGATGAGAGATGCACCATCTGTTTTCTATATTGCTGCTGCTGCTGTTGAACCTACAAAAAGTTAGTCCAAACACTAGGGTCTCCCATGAAGGAGTAATCCTGCTGCCTTCGCTGCCTCAAGTTCTTCTCTAGAAGATGGCCGATCTGCTTGTTCCTGCCACATCAGACACACAGGAACTCTATAAGTGATACTTCTAGGCCAATATAGCTCAACAATCAAGGTGTTCTCCCTGGTTCACTTCTCAAACATGGAAACCTGTCTATGAGATTGCAGAGAAAACTCCACAGTACTACTTTGAAGGACACCTTTGTGTGAGGTCCAACAAAAGCAAATACTAACACAACAAGAATGGGTGCATTCATAATCTTTAGTCCCAGTCAAAAGTATCAGACCATCATCACCTTCACCATGAATAGCAGTGACTAGCTGCAATGACTCCCTACTGACAGACTTCATGAGCTCCTTACAGTGAGTCTAAATAAGTATATAACAATCTGCCAAAAATTTCAGGCAGAAAATTATATAAAAACCATCCTGAGTTTCTATTGCATTTCTTGAAGCAATGCAATTCAGTCATCATCTTTGCACTCTAAGCGACATATGCAAACCAGACAAAGCTCTAATGGAGTTGGAGAAGCAGATGTGAGTCTGTACCTGCAACCGATGGAGCACATACATGAGAAAAATATGTATGAAAACCTGTGCAGCCAAAACTGTGATGTCAAAACTGACATAAATTGCACCACACCAACTCTTGTTTTCCTTGTCCCTATTTCCTGCCTAATAGCAAGTTGACATGTGCCCTTCAAACATGAAATGAATGCAATGCACTCTAATGGGGTTTAAATTTTTCTCTGGAGGGATACCTTAATGAGAATGATCAGCAGCCTAAAAAAGAAAGACACTTCATTTGCCAACTAATCTTTGACTGAGTGGCTCTTCACCATGAAGGGCTTCTGCCTGCCTCCTTTCAGAGGCGGCCGCTTACAAACTGCTATAACAGGGTCAGCACAGTTGCCCAACTGTCCCCAAGGTTTGACCACCGGGTATCCAAATGGTGGACAATTTACACAGTACACCCTACTATAGTGGGGCTGGCTATGCTATGTAACATCTAGCAGGCATAGTGGTGAATTAAACCCACTATGACTTGCAAGATGGCCATGAAGCCCACCACTTGGGGTATTAGCTTGCTTGATGCCAACCAGCAGCCTAACATTGACCTTGTTCAGATAGATAAGCTATAGTGTGTGACAAGCACTGCTCACAGGAGATGAACAAACCAGGTATAGGACAGCAATAAGTCGTGCCAATGGTCTTCGCCACAAGAATCTGCCTGCCGTCACAGCTGAAGAGTCCAAGAACTTGGCAGCTCTCTGAATCAGCCAGTATAAAGAAAAATCAAAGATTGCCTATGCCCACCAAGCTACTGACACCAAAATATGAGTTTTCATGGAAACAAGCAATCAGAAACCAGAATCAATACCCACCCTATTTCACACACTGCAATAGTCTGCCATGGTTGAGGATTGCATAGACTTACCTGAACACTGGGCCCCACAGGTCCTAGTCGCCGCTGGTGAAGCCCCAGATATCTGCAGTAACAGGATGGAAAACAATTGAATTTCTAACTGCTGGAAAAATGAGGGGCATCTAAGGCAATAATCTAGAAAATGAATTTCCTATTGCTGGAAGGCAAGAAAGTTGCCTCCAGATGCAAAACTTTCTCAATCCATGTCAAAGCACCTATGTTGTAGTCCAAGAACTGGCTAGGAATGAGGTATACACAGGTTTCTCAACTTGCAGCTTCACAGATCATGGGGTTCAATGTGCATACTCAAAGGATTTCAACTCGTTTTCATCTTCAAAGGATGACATGTTACGCACATTCCGTTGCCTCTCAGCCTCAGCCTGCACCTTGAAGAAGACCATTATCCAAAACAATTTTCAGTTCTTTTGTTGCATGGATAGAAAACAAGATGCAATTGTGGTCTTTGCATATAGGAGCAAAATTACCAACACCACAGTACTGCTTCAGACAAGCACCAATCCAGATGTAAATGAGTGACACTATCTCAAACAACCATGAAGGTTAACAGTAAACTTCTAGAATCACATTGTTTACTTGCAAACTAGAAAGATGAGTCACCTTTGCTTGGAGGCGACGGGCCTGCTCTAGCTGCAACATTGCTGCTGCTTTCTCACTTGACATTACTTCAAGCTGTGTCTGCTTGGTATACTGTCACCACCACAACACAACAGAACATGACTTTCTCAAATTGCATTTGAAAGCTGTGCAATCTTCGGTTGTGCAGTGAACTATGCCCCCTCAATTCACAATCTTCAAGCAGAAGGTCAGATGAAGATCTTTTACCAGGAGCTCAGTTAGTTCCCGAAATCGCTTTTCCAGTTCAGATTGTGCCTGGACAGAGCCCACAGGTTCAATTCAGCCTTAAAAATTCTTGAAAAGACTAGTACCATGTGCAGATACCATGTAGTGATGCTAGAGGACCAGCTAAAATCATAAAATATCTCCACAATAATCACAAAGAGCAACAGTAACATAATGTATATCTACAGCCAAACATTGTAAACTCCAGCAAGTCATACAAAGGCAAACTGTAAAGAAGGATGTTCTGACTTGACACCTGCAGGGATCCAAGATCTGCCTCTCGCTTCACACTGGCCAATT
>Ga0209611_10011877_pt1 | contig 12398 bp, 12 predicted proteins | sample S1TSphgellanicum_3_FD_187693 | JGI IMG/M metagenome (GOLD analysis project Ga0209611, IMG submission 187693) | Host-associated microbial communities from peat moss isolated from Minnesota, USA - S1T2_Fc - Sphagnum magellanicum MG (SPAdes) (version 2) | ecosystem: Host-associated > Plants > Peat...
GCACCTCAGTTTTATCCCATGTGCTTTGGCCACAGTTCATCAACTTCCATGTATGGTCCTGGGCGAGTTCAACACTAATTATATTATTTTCAGAAATGTTGAAATTTTCAGGAAAAAAAAAAATTCCTGAAGGAAAAAAAAAACAAAAGAATCTGATGGAATATTTTGGGGATATATATCATTGGTTAAAATGAAATCCTCAAAATTAATTAATTATTAGACAAACAAAAAGATCTTCGAAAAGAAAATAATTATTTTTGATTGGTCAATCATAATGATTCATCTACAATTGATTGCCTGAAAACTGGGGACCGAATGAAAACTACTTACATTGTTGTTTGTTCTGAAATTTCTCCCTTGCGTGGGAGCCAGAGCCAACATACAAAGGCCCCCAGAGTGGTGGGCAAAGCAGAGCATATACACCGAACCTTTCCTTGATACCCATTTTGTGCAGCTTTCCAATCAGCTTTTGGGAGATTAAAATAAATCCTTAATAAGAAGAGGTTTAAAAAACAAAGTTGTTCAGAAGGCCTCCTAACCAGCCTTCCCTTGCTGAGTAACCTTTTAGAATAAATAAATAAATAAATAAAAGGAAAACCACCTGACAAGGGAACAAGAGAAGGAAAAAACAAAAAAAAAAAGATTCGAAGTCCAAACAAAAGACAACACCCAAAAATTCACTATAGGGAGCCTAAAGAGGAGAAATCAAGTAACTTAGGACCTAAACCCATCACCAGTAGCACGAAGCACAGAAGGGGGAAAAAAGAAACAAAAAAAGGCAAAGAAAAGGGGTTGATAGGTAGTGCACAATGCAGAGTCACCATGGTTTTTCTTCATGTACTTTATTTTATATGTTTCGTTGAGTGTTCCTTTCCTTTCTCGTGAACCTCATGATCGAAATTTCAACAACATATGAGTTATGTTATCTTATGTAAATAATTTATTTTTTTGGCCTAAAAAAACTTCCATGACCTAAAAAATTCCTTGGGTTAATTTCAACCTTCTGATAATGAGAAGTAAATAGTGAGTAGCCTATCAAACAACCTATTGTCATTGGAGTGTAGAGAGAGCTAAACTAAAAACTATGTTTGGAACTCTCTAGCATCACACACATCATATATATAAATTCACTTGGTCTGTCTGTGACAATGACTCCGGACGAACAGTGGCCACGGACAGTTGTTTGAAAAGAAAAGTTTTTTTAAAAAACCAAAAACATCAACCAAACATTGTTGAAATAACACACCTATACATTATGCACAGGGTTCACACTAGTACAACTAAGGTGAGGATTGTTGTGGAACTTCAAACAACTTCAAGTATTAGGGCACATCTTTTTTTGCATTCTTATGTTGGGATTTAGTGGTGGTGAAGCTCAACTTTATATTCCTAACTAACCTCTTTTGCCTCTACCCTTTTTTTAAAATATTTGTGGGGGGGAGCTTTTTGGAACCATTGGGTTTATAAAACTTTTTTTTTTTTTTGGGTGATGTTGTAATAGAACAAAAAGAAAATAAATGGCCGGAATAAATGAAAGGAGGAAGGAAACACAAGCCAATGACAATGGACAAAAACTAACTTAGATCTCAACCCTTTTCAAAACTCTTGTCTCTATACCAAAAAGGGTAAAAAGGAGGAGGGAGGGAGGGAGGTGAGAGAAGGTGGGCATATTAACTACAAAAGGAAGAATTCATTTCCTTTGTTTTTGGCATATACGAATCAGGTGAGAATAAAGTTTCCATTCACAACCACACAAGAAGAAGAAGAAGAAGAAGTCCGACCCAACACTTCAGATTTTCTTGGCTTACACCACTCACCTCTCAAAATCTTGGGGCTAGCATTACAACCCCAATCTCAAATCTCATCTCACTCTACTCTATGAAAGCCACCCAAAAAATCTCCCTTGAAAAATTCTTCACTCATTTCCTTTTCCTTCCAACACATTTAAATCTCACCTCAAGCTCTCAATCTCATCATCAAAAGTCTCATAGAAAACCCACTTCAAAACTCTCACTCAAAAATGTCATCACAATCTCATCATCTAACAAGTCTCACCTTCAATCTCCATCTTGAAAAAGTCCAAGACAAGCTACTCACTCCAAAAGATCTAACCCAATTCTCCCTCCATTGGTATTCTCCTAAAACCCAAAATCACCACCACCACCACCACAACTAGGGTTTTTTTATTAATATACATATTAATATATTTTTTTTGGTATAAATTTTTTTTGGTGAATTGTTCCCCCCAAAAAATTGCAAAATAAGTTGAATTTTTTTCCAAAAAATTTCGCAATGTGTTTGTCCCAAAAATGACAAAAAAATTCGGGAAAAAAAAAACATTGAGCACATCCACCCAAAAAAAAACAACCATGTATGTAATTAAGACAAAGGGGATTAAGTTTACATACATGTATGACTACATGTATGTATGGGTATGTATGGGTGTATGTATTGTACAAGTGATTTTCCTGGGGAAATTTGGCAAAATTTTCCACCTCAATTTTGAGGTCTTTTTTTTTTGGGGGGCAAAAATACCCATTTGAATGGTCCACCCAAAACAAAAAAAATAAATAAATCGCTGCCCGTCCCACCCCCCTTTCCTTTTTCTTCTTCTTCTTCTTTCTCGTCTCTTCGGTGCTGTGTTTTGTTTTGTAGCATTCTCTTGTGTTGCCGTTGGTGCTGGCCTCTCCTTGTTGCGCGCCATAGCTCTCTTTCCTTTGCTGGGAAGAAACTCTCTGGCTGTCGCACTTTCCTTCTTCTGTTTCTTCTACTACTGCTGCTGCTGCTGCTGCCATGGCTGCTACTGCTGCTGTCCAGGAAGCTCCAACTTCCACTGAGATCGACCGGCTTACAAGGATTCGTCTGGAGCTCGCCACTCTAGATCAGATCAGGTAAGTCTCTTCCTCGCCAGCATCTCCCATCCATGTATGTGTATATGTATATATATATATGTATTACATGTGATCTGTTTGCTAGCTACACTTGTGTATGTGGGGGATTTTTTTTTCTCCTTTTTTCTGCCCCCGCCACCACCCCTCCCCCCCAATTACATTGGATTCTACAGCAGAAAGAATTATGAGGGTTTTGTAATCGGGGTTTTGTTTGGTTGTAATTCTTTGAATGTGTGGCAGTGACAATGAGAAAGCTGGATTCCTCAAATTGGTGGGACGCTATATTGGGTTAGTGATGTTTGGACACATTTCTGCCTTTTTTGTCTTTGTTGCATTTTGCATATATCTTTTTTTTTCCAAAGATTTCCATCAGCAGCAAACAGTTTGTTTTGTCCATCAGCTGCAAACAGTTTGGTTGATCCATCCAGTGTGATGTTAAAAGAAAGAATGGAACATAGAAACATCATCCTCTGGGGTCTCTCTGGAATGTGTTTCAGAATTTTTGGAGGGTTTGTAATAGCTGAGCTAATGTAAGGGTTTTATGGATGGGAACTGTATTCTGCCACCACCACCCCCAGTGGGAAGAGTGAAGGGATCCAATGGGAGAAGATCAAGCCACCAACTGATGAGGTTGTGGTTCCCTACAACAAGCTGACAGCTTTCTCTGATGGTGAGTAACAACATCTCAGCATTTTGAATCCAGGCTGAAATTGCCAGTTTCAGAAAGTTTCAGAAGGAAAAAAAAACTAAGATGTGTATACTCCATCAGAAAATTGCAGGGAGTTGGGAAATTGTAGCACTTGTAATGAGCAAAATCAATCATACTTGTGCCTCAAAATCCCTGTGAAATTGCATTGGATAGTGTATTTTTTTGCTTTGAGTCATTGTTGTAGGAATTTTATATCTCTGCAACTTCGTGGATGCGGATATGATACTTTGCCTTTTGTGATTCCTATAAAGGAGATGACAGCAGACTCTGGATCTGGTTTCTTTTTTCTTTTGCAGTTGCATGGTCTCTCTCTGTAGTCATCCAGGGTGTTTGAATTTTGCTTCCCTTCATAATACACCACCAGATTTGTGGCAGTGATGGACTTATCACTATTCTGGTGGTATTGATGGACAATACATGTAGACCCAGCAAGGATCAAGAGCCTCCTTGACAAGCTTGCAGTGCTCAAGCTGAATGGTGGCCTTGGAACAACAATGGGCTGCACAGGTCCCAAGTATGTGTCTGGTTCCCCCTCCCAATCCCAAATGGTAACTTGATAGCAACTGCAGTCATATTGTTTGGACATGGTGATATTCAATCACCACAAGATGAAGTAGGATGTGAGCATTTGCAACTTCAGATGCTATGTATGCACGGGTATTTTCCATGAGCATTGGAACAATGCCCCCAAGCATTGCTGACATTCAACAACTTGGAGTAATCTTCTGTAATTGTTGACTTCATTTGGCTTTCCACTTACCATACCATCCACTCCACATGCTGCAGGTCAGTAATCGAGGTCCGAAATGGATTGACATTCCTGGATCTGATTGTCCAGCAGATTGAGGTGCATGAATCTTTTTTAGTAAAATGTGTGTATGGAAAAAGTTTTCAGTCCCTCAATCTGAATAGACTCATGTAGGTCAATTTTAAATTCTGGAGGTTTTGCAGCCATTGCACAGCATTCTTGAGATCTACATCAATACCCAAATGTTACAGTGTGTGATACTTCTTGCCTGCAGAATCTGAACCATACTTATGACTCAAACGTGCCACTTGTTCTGATGAACTCTTTCAACACTCATGATGATACACTTAAGGTAATCTTGCCATTTCTTCTGGTTCAGACTTTTCTGTAAGTGTCTTCCTGTGAGATTTGATGATGTTTTGTTGTCTTTGCCATTCCAGTTAGATCTGTAAATTCTTTTTGTTTCAATGCACGGGCTGCAGCTGTCAGAAATTGGGTTTGTTTCTGTTCTAAAAATGGAATTATTGGTGCAGATTGTGGACAGGTACAAGGATTCAAAACTGGATGTTCTCACCTTTAACCAGGTATACAAACTGATTGTCTGACAACAGCCTGAGATCTTCAAGACCGAATGCTGTGTAGATGCACTATGCCTCATTACAACCTCAGATTTTGCCACTGAGATTTGTGCTTGAATCACTCTGCAGAGTCAGTACCCCCGCATGGTTGCTGAGGATTTGACACCATGGCCTGCAAAGGGAAAGACGGACAATGCTGGCTGGTACCGTTCAATCTACCCTTTGTACAAGTTTCTACATTCAATGTATCTGCATACATGGGCCCTTATTTTGTCTGAAGTTTGAATGACAAGACTGTTGTCATCCTTTGCAACAGAGAGTAGCTTTCAGATCCATAAGGTCAATTCAATCTTCAGATGACAAGCTCATGGACAAGTGACATCTTCTAGACTCTTGTGAAAGTCTCTTTTTCTCACTTCATTGCAGGTACCCTCCAGGCCATGGAGATGTGTTCCCTTCACTTGCCAACAGTGGAAAGCTTGATCAGCTGATAGCACAGGTAGATTGTGTCTGCAATGATTATCTCTATGATTGCATATGGGTAGTGGTCCCTGGCATGGGGTGAAACTGCTTGGTGCACACAGGGCTCCATGGGCAGATTGAAGAACAGATACTTCCCTGCCTTCAAATGTTCTAACCTAATGAGCATTTGCTGATGATACTCTGTGATTGCTGGTTGTAGGGCAAAGAGTATGTGTTCATTGCCAACTCTGATAACCTGGGAGCAACAGTTGATCTCAGTATCCTCCTACAATGGAATGTTCATGGTCCAGTCACAATGGGTGCTCTTTCTCCCTCTTGGAGTTTTGGCTGCCAATGCATAGTCTTGTGCTTTTGTTAGGTAGTAGCTGCTTGTTTTGGGTTCCTTAACCTGTGTCCACAGAAATTTTGAATCATTTGGTTGAGAATGAGAATGAGTACTGCATGGAGGTATGTGACAAACTCCTGGAGTTACACATCCCAATCCTTGATTAGACTTACTGTGGTAGCTGTAGGGAGAGAGAATTCAAGCCCAGATGGTGTTGGATGATGCAGTTTGAAAATTTTAATTTTCACCATAATATTTTTATTCAAGACCACAGTTGTTGACTGTTGTCACTGAGAGGAGCCAATTTCATGTTATCAGGTCACTCCCAAAACACTTGCTGATGTGAAAGGTGGGACCTTGATATCTTATGAAGACAGAGTTCAGGTATGTGTTGATTTTTACAATATTGACAATTCTGATTCCCAGACTCCTGTGGCAGTGATTGGGAAGCACCTCAAAATTAGTGTTGCCTTTGTAGTTTTGTCTTCTGTTACTAGTGATTGACCTGATTTTTGTAAGTTTTTCTGCTGATGCTCAGGGCTGCTGGAACACTAGTGATTTTTCGATATCACATATTTGTGACAATAGTGTTGATAAACATCTGTGCTGTTCGAGATTCCTTCACATATGTATCTGGATGATATATGCAATGGAACAACAGAAAGACCTTTTGGAACTTCTGGATATGCTGATGCAATTATACCTCTGTGATGCAGCTTCTGGAGATTGCACAAGTTGCAGATGAGCATGTAAGTTCCAAACCATTTTTTGTGTTGCAGATATGTATTTTCACCATCTTTGCATTGGGATTGAATTATGAAATTTGCTTTACAAGTGGAGATTCATCATCTTGGTGTGTATTTATGCCACTGATTTCATTCACATTTGGATTATCCAGAAAGTCATTTGACTAGCTCATTGTTTTTGGTTTGGAATGCAGGTCAGTGAGTTCAAGTCAATAACCAAGTTCAAGATCTTCAATACAAACAATTTGTATGGTCTTGAAACTTCCCTTCTGCATTCTATCATGTGTGCATTTTGATTAGATCTATGGAAGTGGGATTTCAACTTCAGTCTGCATATTTTTTGTGCTTTCTCTCCTTGGGTTATCACTTCTCATCTCAATAAAAATTGTCTTTTAGGTGGGTGAGCTTGAAGGCAATCAAGAGGCTGGTTGAAGCTGACACATTGCAGATGGAGATTATTCCCAACCCTAAGGTAAGGTTATCAAGTATCAAATTGTACAGACTTTGTTGGAAGATTTTGGGTAGTTCTCACAAAGATCCACCCAATTGTTGTTTTGTCCTCACTGTCAAACCCGTCTCTTGATTTTGTTTTCTTATTTCCTTAGGATTGGGTTTCCCCTTTTTCCTATTTGCTGATACATTATCAGATCTGAAATTTCTGTCACCCTATAATGATTCTCTCTCAATGACTATCTTCTCAATGTTTGTACTCCTCTTGTAGGAAGTTGATGGTGTGAAGATACTACAGCTTGAAACAGCCGCAGGGGCTGCAATTCGGGTGAGTACTTTCTGTTTTTGGGATCTGCACTTGAAAGTATGTACCAGAATTCTCTTTTGTGACTTGTCACTAAGTTGATCTGCATGTCTCTTGGTGACTTTTCTACCCTTATGCATAAGGGTTGTCCATCTATCATCTTGCATAACTAAGTGGTACAATTTGTTGTTACAGTTCTTTGACCATGCCATTGGTGTGAATGTACCCCGCTCTCGCTTCCTGCCCGTCAAAGCTACCTCAGATCTATTGCTGGTCCAGGTATCTGCTCTTTGCACTTGGGCATGGGCTCACCTCTTGGAGGTACAAGCAGCAATGCCTTAAGTTGTGAAATGCCTGTGTCCTCTTGTTGTGGGCATTTTTTTATAATTTGTTGCATGGACAGCTGATGAGCTTGTTGGTTGCTGTAGTCGGATTTGTACACTGTGGAGGATGGTGCAGTTGTACGGAATCCTGCGCGTGCAAACCCCGAGAACCCAACAGTTGAGTTAGGGCCAGAATTCAAAAAGGTAACATGTCAACAGAAAGAAACCAAAGATGCAGTCCATGAAGCCAGAACCCAACTTACTCATGTTTGTTCTTGCTGCTGAAATCTGGAGTTTTGGAATGAAAATGTTCCTGAAGCAATGAGAGGTTTTCTGTGTTACTGTTTGAGATCATCATACTCTGGTTCTTGATCTCTACTTTGCAAGAGCAGGTAGGCGACTTCCTGAAGCGTTTTAAGGCGATTCCAAGCATCATCAGCCTTGACAGCTTGAAGGTCATTGGGAATGTGTGGTTTGGGAAGCAGATTGTGCTCAAGGTAACAAAGGACAGTCTCCGTCCTCAGTTTGTGCAGGGTCCCCATCATGTTCATGCCCATTGTACAATGATGTTTGTCATCATCAACAGGTTGTCATTCAGTACTTCTGTGTGGAATCAGAATTCAGCGCCTCTTCATGGATTTATGTGTTCTGGACAATTTGGTGTCTGCAGGGCAAGGTGTTGGTTGAAGCCAAGAAAGACGAAAAGGTGGAGATACCAGATGAGGTGACCATAGAGAACAAGGTATGTGGTAGCTCCAAATTGTCTCCACCATTTGACAAGGTCTTGAAATGGGCATCATCAAGCATGTTTTCTTTTGTCTTGTCTGGTTCAATGGGCATGTATCATTCTGTACCCATGAACCTCTGCCTTTCATGAGATTTTTTTCATTAAGCTTGCTTTCAGAGTTCCTTTCTCACACACTCTGTATGGTGTTGTGAAAACAGCATGTGACAGCAGGCCCAACATATTCCGACTTGTAAGAGAGCATGACTAGTGCAGACGGGAATCCTTATTCTGCCAGAGAGACCCTGCAAGATCTATTTTCTGTTATATCTGCAGTTTGACATTGTGAGAATTTGTGCACATTGTGTGTTGTTTTTACCAGTTTAATATAGACAATTTAGTACTGGCTCTATCTTCTTCTTCAGGGGAGTGGACCTGAGCTTTGAAAGTTTCTTGTGTCATATGAAATTAAATTTTGCATATATATTTATATTCTTGCTGTGGTGTGTACTGTGAAGAGCAATTTTTACTAATGAGAAACGCTGGTGGCTCAGATTTTTTGTTGTAAGTTTAGACCCTACAACTATGGGTACAGCTGGGTGTCAAACTTCATTGAAAATCTGATGGCACTAATGAATGCATGATTTCAAACCTTCCAATCTTTGCTTGGTGTGCTGTTGGGTGTTGGTTCACTCTGGCCCACAAACTGCACAAACTATGTATATGAGTGGGGATGGGGAAATAACTTGCACACTATTTTGGATCTGGTATGACATTACCAGAGGCCCACAGACTAGGTCTTGGTGGATCTGCTCGACCTGACACACAAGATTGCATACTTGAATGAACATGCAGCTTGAGTCCTACAATTGACATCAATGTAAATTTCTTCTCTTTAATCATGATCATCTATTTTGTGTGTGTCACATCATTTGAACCTTTCTAAAACCCTTAGCATTATGAATAAGCTGATGGGTTGGGTGCAAACAGAGGTTTGAGCAAGAAAGAATGCACTTTTGCATCATCTCGACCTACGTTCTGGTTTGATTTATTGATGATTTATTGATGGAGAAACCATAACCTAAAGGTTACAAGCTCTTGGTAGCTCTATGCCTTGACATGGACCATCTCCTATAAGGCATCCAAGGCAGGGGTGGTTGATTCAACCTCCTTGTGCCCATATTGGGAGGCAGAATTGGCACTTAGTGCTGACTCTTTCAAACATTTTTCTTTTGGCAACCTGCTTGGAACACAATTGTAAATTTAGGTGACAAATTCATTTTATTTGTGAACTGGGATTTGGGTCACGGTTTCCCTAAAGAGCTTGGCTACACTTCCTTGAGAAAAAGCAATGATCTTTATGCAAGTTGGTCCCACTTCCATTACCAAATTACTCTCAAGAGTTTGATGGAAATTAGCCTAGTTCTAGGGTTAATAAAGAACATCTCTTTTACTCAATGCCCAAGTTAACAATAGATTATCTTCATTCTCTCTTGAGAGGAGAGATGGTGGGTTTGAAATTGGTGTGGGACATCGAAGTTCACTAGGGGATATCTAATGTTTTCCCAAAAAAGAAAAAGTCAAGCTTTGCTTTTTGTGGGAGACAATATTCATAGAAGTTGCAATGCATTATCATTTTTAGAAGGTTGCACAATGGATGAATGTGCCACCTCATCTCAACGTTTCAACTATTGTGTAAACTTCCATTCAATATTATGCAATCTTTGTCATAACTTTCATCCATTATGCAACCTTTGAAACCAAGTTCTCAATTGAGAATTTGTTGTAAAACCTTCCAAAAAAATTTAAATGTTTCATGTAAATTCATTTGTTGTGAAGATTTTCAAAAAATTATATTTAACATTTATGAGGATGAGACAAAATATGAGCCTTGTGAACACAATTACTCCTTGGCTACACCACACATCACTAAACAACACATTTCTTGGCCAAACAATGGTGGAGGAACACATGTTGGATTGCTTAGGAAAAGTAATGTTCCTTAGGGAAGTCAACAACCAATGCTACCCAAGAAGATGCAATTTTGTCTAGGAAAGGTACATCCTCATGAAGGTACATCCTTGAGCAACATTGTCTTCTAGAGGCACATTTTTTACTTTCCTTAGGCAACATAATCAATGCTCCCCAACCATTCCGTTACCAAAGTTACTTATGAGGACCATCTTTGTTGGAAAATAATATGTAGCTACAAAAAGATTTGAACCTTGGATGAACCAATGGAAAGGACGAAGACTCAATCACTATGTCACAATTTTTTTTTAATGAAACGAATTATACCATTTGCCCTTAAAAAAATCTTAAGTTGCGTACAATCACAAAAAATTGAAAGATATTTTCCTATTAGGCATCAATAGTGGGCATGTGTACTTATGTGTTAGAAACTAAGTCATATTTAATTCATTGCTAGTAATTTGTGCTTGTGGAGTACTTTCCTTCAATGTGGTTACACCTTGAATTGTTGCTTTTGATAGCTTTTCGATTGGGGAAGGCCACGCTTCAAGGGCCTTACCTTACACACTTGATTAAAATGCAAGCCTCACCTTGTCTTGTCACCTTTGATAGTGTGCCATTCATTGGGGAAGGTTGCACTATAAAGGCCTTACCTTTCATTCATGTTTGAAATGTTAAATGCACAACAAATTGTCTTCCTTCACATGACAACACAAAAAAATGTGCACATGTTATACACCACCAAGGAGAATCAACACATACCCTCTTACATGCAATTAAAAAAAAGTAGCACATGACCATTCAAAGTCATTCACTCTCCTTTGTTATATGCATTATTGCAACAAGTTCTTAAGATTGCATTCCCTATTGTTGAACCATGCATAACAATGTTCAATTAATCTTTATCTATAGTTAGATCAATGAGAAATATGTATTATTAGTGCATTGATTAATACATTAAGGCATATGAAACAAACATCATTAATGGTAATGAGATGTTCAAGATTTTGATTTGTTGCCACAATTCTTTTGTGAATTTCATTCAAATCAAACAAAACAAGATCATCACAAAATTTCTTTTGTTATTATTTTGCCATGGCAAGTGAACCTTACGATCCAAAAGTCAGGGGATAAGGCTTACTTTGGGAGCTTAATGTTTTGTTAGGGCACATAGAACACATGAACCCATGAACACCAAGTATAACCATGAACATAGGAATCAACACTCATTGTGCCAAAGCATACTCAAATATAAAACTTTTGTGTTCACATTGAAAGCATGTGTGTCATGTATAACATTGGACTTAGCACAATGGATGGTTTGTATGATTTGTTGCACTTGTCCTCATCAAAATGTTATACAAGTGACATGATGCCCTAATTTGTTTTTTACACTTGTTAGTTTTATGTGAGACTTGATGTGATGCACATTCATTGGAGTTTGTAAAGTGGAGCACGTGGACTTGATGTAATTCAAGAACAATGTTCAATCTTGCTTTGGTAAGAATACTATCATAACAAAGGCATTGCATTTTGAAATAACAAACACAAAAAAGACATAGAAACTTTTGCGTTTGGAAACTAGAGTTTGGAACATTTTATCAATTGAAAAAGGGGAAGATCTATTTATTGCAAGAGTGTTCACAATTGAAAGGATAACATTAAATTAAAAAGTTGATCTTTCCTTGAAATTCAATAAACCACTGCTAATAAAAACTCAAGGGTGCCCTATAATGAATTTGAAAGAATGTTGTGCATAGGTGTTCTATGGGTGGAATGTAAAGGTGAAGAGTTGTAACACACACACAAAAAATAGAACATTAGAATATTTTATGCTTATATTTTAAAACACCAATTTTTACAAATAATGTGAACTAAATTTGAACCAAAAAAAAACACATAACTTCAAAGTTCAAAAGCGGATGAGAGGAAAAGCACAAGTGAAATGGTGAATTCATTTAAAAGAAACACCCAAATAACAACAAGCATGACAAGTGATGTTAGTAATAGCAAATAACAATAGTATTGTCATGTACTTGTAAAAATGACAAACAAGAAAAGGATTTTGGTGTTTGGAGGGGGTGGGGGGTACTTACAACAAGATTAGCAAGGGATAGGGCTAACAAAAAAAAAAAAAAAAAAAAAA
>Ga0209611_10011878_pt1 | contig 12398 bp, 19 predicted proteins | sample S1TSphgellanicum_3_FD_187693 | JGI IMG/M metagenome (GOLD analysis project Ga0209611, IMG submission 187693) | Host-associated microbial communities from peat moss isolated from Minnesota, USA - S1T2_Fc - Sphagnum magellanicum MG (SPAdes) (version 2) | ecosystem: Host-associated > Plants > Peat...
CCCCATTTCCCAGATAGTGGTTGACCATGTTCAGAAAGCGTTGTTTGGTGAATTTGCTAAAAAAATCAAACCAGATTTGGGCGATCGCCTGATTCTTGAAAACCGGGTGGTCGTTTCCATAAACCAAGGCAAGCAGATTCATGCCTTCAGAAAATTCTTCTAAAGTCAATCTCGTCATTTATTTTCTCCTTTAAGCATTTCTAAAAGATTCTGCGATGCGGCTTGAGCCGCTATTTCCTGAATAGAAACCGTTGGAAGGGAATCGCGCCTACAAAAATCCCGCCAGTATTCCTCAATTTCCACAAGGCGCTCTGGATTCGCTTGAGCGCGATTGATGTATTTCTTGGCTTCACGGCGCAGCTCAACCACCGACATAAGCTTGAAATTTGGATATTTGCGAATCGAATCCGCGACGTAAGCCACGAACTTGGGGTCAATGTCAACGCGAGATTTGCCCTGTTCTGTTAGCAAACCCTGCCAAGACGCGTAGTCTTTGCCCGTTTTGGGGTCTTTGCCTGTCAGTGCAGTGAATCCGTCCCGCGCCGGAATATTTGTCCCGTTGAAGCCATTTTGGTTTTTAGGGGTGATTTTGGCTTCTTGGCTTTGGGGGTTAACTGGTTCCGGGTCGATCAAAATTTCGACTGCGATCGCTACCTGCTCGACCTCCGCCCCCTCTTTTTCGATTTGGGGGACTATAGGGGGATCTTCTTTTAGATCTTCTTTTAGATCTTCTTTATATAAAGTCAAACGGTTGTTTGACCGTTGGCTCAACGGTTGTTTGACCGTTGGCTCAACGGTTGTTTGACCGTTGGCTTTTGGGGAATCAACGGTTGTTTGACCGTTGGCTTTTGGCAATTCGTCAAGTGCTGACTGAACTACTTCAACCATGAACCGAAATTCAAGTGTTCTCCTGTAGGTCTTTTGCTGCTTGGTTTGGATAAAGCCTCTCGCCTCAAGCTTCTTTAATCGATCCCTGATCTGCTTGTCCGTCGAGATCCCGACAAGCAATTCCTCAAATTCGCTAACAGAATGAGCGCCAACCCAAGGATTAATTTCGTTCGGGTTTTTTGCGATCGCCGAATTAGCCCAATACTCAAAGATGTTGAGAATAGCAGCGGCTACACAGTCTTTATCTGTCAACTGGTAGTAATCACTTCTGACTATAGCGATCGCCTGACGCGGCGCGTGGGAAATACACGATTCTCTGCTCATGAAATCCTCCAAAACACTATTGTCAGCAACTTTTTTGGTGGTGGAATCATGCTGCAATTGGCTCCCCTTTCAAAATACACTTCAAGGGTCTCTGGCTGACAACCTCCAGCCAGTCAATAGCAAGAAATACATAATTTAAAGTTGCTCCAACTTCCGTCCCATACGCCATCAATTGAATAATATTCCTCGCCCTCATTGATTTGATGGCGACATTCACAGCACTGGCGAACTTTCCGAGATTTGCGTTTTACCTCTCTATAAAAAGAGGGTTTTTCGTAGTCGCAGCTACACATGATTTCCGCCTACGCCACTAGTAATAAGCTCGACTGAATTGCCTCAATCAGTGATTCTCTGAAAGGAATCAATTTTATCGGCATACCTTTGTTGTCGCGGACTATAGAGTAATGTCCATTCTTGTCCGCAATTTCTAGCATCTGGTCTGGAGTAATTTCGATCAGCTCGGAGTATTTAACTCCGTAGCTCAAGCAATCTAAAAATACACTTTTACTTTTGCCTCGAATTTCATAAGCTTCTTCGCCATACAAATTCCACCACGAATGGGGGTTTCCCTTCCATGTATAGCGACTAACTCCATTTCTTATGGAATCGAGTACCTGTTGGTTTGGAAAGTTTACTTTCTTGCCAATTTCCGTCTCTATTTCTGCTTTTAATTCGGCTAATTTTCTGGCGACAATTTCTGAGTGAGGAAGAGGGCTTAGGGAAGATGCTTTTTCGGTAGATAATGATCGCTTCTCTGAAGTAATCAGCGATAGCTGATAAGAAGTGTATACTTCGGTCACGATAAACCTCCTAAACTATCAGGTGTAATTGCTCCAGGCTCTAGCCCCCATTGATGCTTCAGTAGTTCTTTATAAGTTGCCTCTCGGACAACCATTTGCTCGTAAAGCTTGACTAAAAAATCTTTGGCTTGCTGATGGCTCATTTGTTCCACTTGTGTAGCAAACGAGCGGATATTGAATTGTTGTTCTAGGGTAAGTTCCGCCATTTAAGCCGCCTCCAACTCTGATAATTCATTCGCAGAATTTTTGAATTGCTCGAACCATCCCATACAAGCGGCTATAGCTACAGCGCTGGCAACCTCTTTAGTTAAGTTGGGTGATTCGCTATTAGAAACAAATTTCGGCAATTCGCCGCGCTTCCTAAATAATATTTTGATAACCAGGTAGCCACTGATTGGCTCGTATTGAGCCAAAAATTTATGTTCGCCTTCGTTGGTGGAAATTAACTGAGAAAGTAGCACGATCCACTCTGGAGGCTTCGCGCTTCCCCAAGTCTTTCCTATTAGTTGCTGTAGGCGATCGCTCCTACTCCGCAAAAATTTATCAATTAAATCATTCCTAGAGGGAGAAGAATTAAGCTTGTTCCGCATTTCGTTAATCAACTTTTCCGCCTGTAAAATTGCGGCGTATTCTTGGCTGTAATCCGATATTTCTTGCTGCATAAAACAAAGCTCCAATTAATAGAAATAAAATGACATTGTTGATTGCGATCGCGTAAGTTAACGCAATAATTTCGGGAATCATGCGCCGATAATCCCTCTAATTGGGTTGGATGCTTCTAATAATTCGAGCTGCTTGATTTTTCTTTCGCCTCTGATGTAGGCGATCGCTTGACGCTGTAGGTTTGCGATTTTTGAGCCGATTGAGGCATATTCGCCTACCACTGACGGGGTTATGTAAGGCGTAGTTACACAGGCTACTAGTCCTGCTTCACCTATCCTGCATTTCCCAGAGATGGTTATCCCTGGCTCGTCCCCTTCGGCTTGAGTGAACGAAATACCAACGATTTCTGCGTTTTGCCATGCTTCCTCGTCCAGTCCAGCAAATAGGATGAGTTCTGGTACGAAGGCATTCAAGGCAGTAACAAACTCTTCTACGGGTTTGTCGGAGGAAGAAAATTTAATATCCCTATTTTCTACGGTGAACTTGGGATCTATTACAGAGCAGTGAATCTCTATAGTTTTTCCTAGCTTGACCTTGGAGAGTATCGTCACTTCTCCGGTCGGTTTCTCCGGGACTGCGATCGCCCCGTTGTTTTGCCCGCTATCATGCTGCTTTGCCATGCTTGCGCTCCTTATGTTCCTTATGATTTTTTCGTTGGGCTGGTGGCTGCTCTAGCAACTCTCGACAGCGCCTAATATGAAATTGATAGTTTGCCTTTGACCTTCCTGGTAATCGAATATCTCGATAGTGATATCCCAATCGAAAATCCCCAAGCCGAATGCGATCGCGCAACTGTTCAGCGTTTACAAACCCCAGTAGCTTGTAAGCTTGAGCGGTAGACAGCCACTCTTCGTTAACCGCTTGCTTCAAAGAATCAGTAGCCACTCTCTCGAAATCTTCTGGTATTAGCTCCGTTATCACTCGCTTTAATGAAACGGTGGCAACTTTCCTAGAATCTTCCGTCATTACTGAGGTAATCGCGTTTGCAAAATCAGTCCTAAAATTCGCTATTACCAATTCAGCGATTTCTTCCTTGAAATTTGCTGTTATCAACTCGGCGATCGCCTCTCTAAAAACTGATTTAACCATCTTCTTGATGGCTTGCAATTCTTCTGGAGTCACGCGCCCTCCATTCGTTGCTTAACTAGGCGCTCATGCCTTTTTTGGTCAATCCGTTGCTGTAAAAGAGCCACCTTCCACTCCTGCAAAGCTTCTGGAGTTTGCAGTTCTATCTCCGTTTGAGGACGAAAAACTTTGCTCCTTCTAGGAGAAACGTGGATTGATTTGCTGGTTCTGGTTCTGATTCTGGTTGGTGGACTACTCCTGTCCTTTTTAGGCTTGGATGGTTTTTTCTCCACCACGGGATTAGGTACGAAATCGGGACTAATTCGTGGATTGACAAAGTAGACGCAGCCGCGATCAGGATTGACTGATCCGATTTTGGCTATTATTTCCCGGCGATCATCTACGTCCCGTATTCGGATCACTTGCCCAATCTTTAGGGCATCTGCGCACTTGATCGCTTTGCCTATCAAGACGGCGTTAATGTCAGCGAGGGAGGCTCTTACGATTACGATATTCATGGCTCCTCCTCGATGGTGAGGGCTAACCCCAGAAATGTAAAGGCGACAACCAGTACTAGGTAGACCGAAAACAGTGTCACGGCTCCCAGTAGCTTCATCTTGGTATAGACAACAAGTATGAGAAGTCCCATAGCTAGTACGAACTGGGCGACTAGGATGCAAATGGCGATCATGATCCCTCTCCTAGATATCGCTGGCGATCGCTCGCATCGAATATCTTGTCCAGATCAGACAAGTACTCTCGTTTTAGCTCTGGCACATCCTGAATTCTTGCCTTCATCGTCCAAGCTTCAGGCGATATAGGGTTATTTGCCAACAAACGGTTTAGCGCTCTATAATCCGGGCTTCCATTCTTGGTTCTTAATCCGTAGCGCTTGCACAACTCTGTTTTAGTGATGGTTGTGCCATCATTTATCAGTTCTTCGCCGTGGACAATGCGATCGCGGTACTCGATCACTGATTGATAACCTAAAATCTTTTGCTGAATTGCTTCGGGGCAGGTGACAACAATTAGATGGCGCGTGTCTAAAACTGACTTCTCGGCTAACGCTCTCTGTGCTTGCGCTTGAGCCAAGGCTAGTTCTAGCTCAAGTTCGCGGAGGCGATCGGATTGCTGAGGGATGACTGTTTCAGCCTCACGAGTTTTCACAGCAAAATAGCTCTGTGCGGCTGCTATCTCCGGTTTACGAGGGTCGCCGTTCATGGCGGTTAGATAGCAGGCGTAACGAGAGAGTTTGAAATCTTTCACCACTTCTCTGAATGCCTGAGATCCGCCAATTTGCGCCATTTGGACGACTTCGGCAAAATGGTGTTGATCCATTCCCGTGTTTTTGGCACTGGCGATCGCTCTTTCAACAGTATCTTTTATTCTTTTCCAGGACTGATACCCTAGCAAGCTCATCAACTCTGTGGCTAGCCAGTATTCAGATCCATCATCTGCCATGCGTTTGATTTGATCAAATGGATTAGCGATCACAAGCGTCATATTGCCCCCTTGTTCAAGAGCAAGAGGGATGGATTTTTTTGTATCTCTCTTAAACCTATTGAAACCAAGATGTCTGCCAATTGGACTAGTGTTAGATCATGCTCGGCTGCAATTTTCCTTACCTCTTTGTGTTTCCCAGGAAGAATTTTTAAAGTAGGGAAATCGCTAGAATTGACTCCCATTGCGGCTTGTCTCATATTTGCCTTCATACCTTCAAGCTTTCCATTTCATTTTAGGCTTAAAAGCCAAAAACCGCAAGCCAGAAATATAAAGTTATATGAAATTACTGGATGCTGTAATAATAGATTTAGTTTTAGGCTTATGAGCCAAGCACCAAGCTTCTGGCAGCTTAATACTTAAAGGAGAATCATGAATGGATAAGAAAAAATTTTTGACCGACGCTGGGATAAAAGAACTTGGCAGGTTGATCAACCTATCGAGGAAGGCTAAAAACTGGACTCTGGCACAAGCAGCATCCCTTGTAATCCTGCCCAATGGAGAGAAGCTTAGACAAGAATCGTTGGGGAAAATAGAGAAGGGATACGGTATCCCAGAATTCAACACACTGGTCGCGATCGCCGCCGCCGAATTTGTGACAGATGCATCTGGACGTATACTCAGTATTGATGATTTTATTAATATCGCGTCGGAATGTTATTCGATAAACCAGCCATTGGAATTTGCTGATATGGTTGCTCACGCTATGCAGGTAAATAATATAAGCCAATCTGTGCTAGAGGCTGCGTTTGCTGATCTAGAGCCAGGGTATTTTGAGATTGAAAGATTGAGAGACATACAAGCAAAAAACGGCGAACCCGCAACGATAGCGGAACGCCGTTTTATAGTGGCTAGGGTTGACCCCATGAACTCAGTATTTCATCGCTTGCAATGGTTTGGACCTGATTCCGAGATCCTTGCTAAACCGGATAATTCTAAGCATTACACCAATCAAAACTAAACAGGTACTCTCTCTTTGCAGCTACATACGCGCACATAGCCAATATCTTCCAGTAGCATTATCTGGAAATCGGCATTGTAGCGCCATTTTTTAGTGTGATCCTTCATGATCACATCTCGCCGCGACGCATCAGAAGAATACGTTAAGTATTCAACATCTTGAATCAAGACTCTATTTTTTGGCGATCGCTCAATTTCCCTGGTCAATATAGATGTTTGGCGTTCCATTTCGTCTTGATCATAAAGTCTTGTTACATCTTCCCCATGAAGCATGAAAGGGCTACGTCCAGTAAAGGACTTTACGGCTTGAGATGTTAATATACACTTAATGGGTAAACCCCATTCCCATTTTGCGGGTAGCAGGGTGATATAAGTAGCATGTTCTGAGCTGTATGCTATTTCCAGTAATTGTTGATAACTGGAAATATGACTCAAGACAGATGTGTTTTGTTGTGCCATAATACCTGTATGATTATATGCCTTTGCGTGAAGAGGAATGGTGTGAATTACCATTCCTCTAACTTTTAGTATTACGCACAGGTAGGATAATTTTACACAGGTTGCACATCTCGCCAGCTCGGAGGATCTTTCGCTCAGAAATTCGGCGATTGCGCGGCTTGGAGAGGAGATAACGACACAATTTCCTTCCTCATGGATTGTGCAGGAGTCCAAAACTTCCCTAAAACTACAAAGATTCTTGATTTTCCTTGCGATCGCCATGTTTAGCCCTTGTTAGGCGCTACTGCCTATTAGGTTTACCTATTCCCTGCGTTTTTTCAGTATATACTTTTCGGACAAGCGACACAGACGTATAAAACAAATATACACTGCGTAGAAATTTTTAGACTAAGGGGTGTTCCCCCCCCCCGAAAAGTAGATAGATGAGCGCTTAATGAAGGCTATATCTAAAACTTATTTTTTAATAGTAGTAGCTGCACAGAAAACCTTCTCTGACTCAAGAAGCTAAACCGCTTTCTGCCAGAATTCGGTCGTGATTCATGCAATATTTGGTGATAATCCGACTTGCTAAATTCATTCAAATATACAGAAACGGTCGCATACTGCTTCCAAAAATTTTCATAAAGCATTCCTAGCTACATATATTTGGAATGTGAGCAATGAACAACTTTCTAATAAATTTATTAGAAAGTTGCGCGAATCTTCTCCATCTTCACCCCTCAAGTAGTCCTAGCGCGATCGCTTGCTGCACCTCTTCATCTGAAAGTAGCCCGTCGCGGAACATTTGCCCGATTACGGCTTTACGCACGTAATCAGACGTAGAGGACATAGCTCTTAATTTTATATCCGCCCAAGGTGGGAACTTGGCGGCTATAGCTAACTGCTTGTCAGTAGTCCCCAGTTTTCCCGAATACTTCGCCATATATTTACCCACTCAACACTTAAAATATTATCACGTTAACGTGATTTATTCATAAGAATTCCTGATGAGGTAGGCACAAAAATAGTCAAAAGATTTATACAAAATCCCTTGACTATCACGTTAACGTGATTTATTATATAAATATAAGGGAGTTGAGAAACAGGTTAACCCTTATAAAGGAGGTGAACAACATAACAGACTTACCCACTAACGGAAACGGACACGGGGAATATGCCCCGGAGAAGGAGTACGAAGTTTTGGACGTGGACTACTGGGGAAATATCATCTGGCGTGATTCAGACGATAAGGGCAACGTGAAAGTTGTCGAAACCAAGGAAGTCCTGGAGGAGCTAGAAATAGAAGATGAAGAATCTGAAAACTAGCGCCTGATTAATCGAATCCCCCTAGAGAGCAAGTCTAGGGGGACTTTCTACTAAGAATTTATATTCAGGATAGCTTATGGCGGAAAGAATTGTTTATCCGATTTATTTTTTGCCGGTTAAGAAAAAAGAAACCGCTTGGTACTTTGATTATGGAAGAAATTTCTATAATCGAGATAGCATACCAGTGCCAGACTGCGATCGAGAAAGCATGTACGGTTTAACCAAGAAAGAGATAATTGTCGAACTATTTCGCATAGCAGCAGGGAGAGCTGGCTATTACTTAGTTAATATGCGAGATAAAAAATATTACTACTGTGGTTCTGCTTGGGAAGACATCAGACTGAAGCTAAGAGAATTGGGTATCGGTAGGGACGAACCAAATTACCCAGAAGTGGATTAGGCTTTAGCAAAATATCTTTGTAGGAGAGCGATCGCTCGGATAATTCCCAGGCGATCGCTTTTTATTATCAATCTGACAGGTGATCTCATTTCCAGTACTGAATAAAAGACGGTCATCGAGAGAATCGAGCGCGATCGCTCCCTCTCTACTTGATCATCCCTCCAATTCTATCCGCCTGGATTCCAGTAGACGCTTCATTTAGCGCGTTGATAGTCTGCTGGGGTATGATCACCCTTTTGTCGTATATCGAATATAGGTTGCGATCTCTGTTAGGTACATAAGTACCGTTAATACAGAATCCCAAGAGTTCAAAACTAGATGATGTACTCCAGTATTCGAGAACTTGAGTAACGATTTTGGTGTTATCTATGCTTAGGTTCCCATATTTCCCCTTCAGCTCAAATACTGCAATTACTGGATCAGTAGAAGCTGTGACAGAGTTGGGTATGAGGGAGCCTTCACCGTAGAAAAGTGGCTGGGCTGCTAAATCATTTTTGATTTTGTAAGGGCGCGTATTACTGATGAATGGTCTGTAGGGAGTAGCAGCACCATGATTAATCATGTCGTACTGGGAAACATATCTACTTACGTTTCCATTGTAGATTTGACAAAACTCCGGACGGTTCTGCGGTTGTTGAGAGCTTGCTGCTTGTGGTTTGACAAAACAGATGACTAAAGCTAACAATGCGATTTTCTTCATAATGCCATGCAGTAGTTTACGCCTGATTTTCCTATGGCATTAGTAAAGATGGTTGTGATAGCGATCACGTATATGTTATATTTTAAGCAAGACAATTAGTGATTTTTTGTGATTCTATGGCTAGAGCAAGTACGGCGATCGGTGTAAGTCCGGTCATCAAAGAAGCTGTGCAAAAACAAGCACATGCAACTAGATTGACCCTGAAAGAAGTTATTTTGATGGGGATATTATCAGTAGACAAGCTTGATGACAAAAATCGTCAAGAATTAGCGGATCAAGTCCATCAAATGCAGGTAAAGGGCGAAATATAAAACGCTGATAAATAATCATAGCAACAAAGGAGCAGACATTAGTGGTGACTGCTCCTTTGTTGCGTATTTTGCCACTCAATATATAATAACCAGTAGTTATTAGCGGTAACTACTGGTTTAAATGCTCCTCTGAGAGGGCAACTTTTTAATGGATGTTTATAGCATAGCTTGAGTGAGGTGCTAAGTGATGAAGGGGAGTGCGATCGCACAAAAACCCTATAAGAAAAATTTATATTGGGAGGGACTAGAAGGTTGCTTTTTGAAGTTCCAGCGCACCAATCTGTACGTGTTCTGGGGTTCCAACTTCTCTTTCCCCTTCAGAGGCTCAACCCCTGTACCCTGCGTACAGCAGGGCGGATGCGTCGTTTACTAGTCCCTCTTCTTTTATATCATAAGTCAGCGAAAAGCGATCGCCCTATTCACGACCCTATTATTGTATAATTATTTACTTATTCTTTTGATTGATACACTAAAAGGGAATTTTATAACTAATTTTACAGAGTTGATAATTATATCATATAAAATGTCGAAAAAAATCTTATTAACGATTGAGAGGGATATTTGATAATATAAAATGAAAAATCCTCTCTTATGAATCGAATCGATAATATGGATAATACATATAGAGCTGGGAGATACGTAGAGCAACTTACTGGATATAAAGCATTTATCCCTAATCCTCTACCACCTAACCCTAAATTATATATTGATGATGAAATGCTGGAGCTTTTGTCTCAAGCAGATAGGGCATTAGGCAGGCTAGATGGATCGACGGATGCTTTACCTAATCCCGACTTGTTTGTATTTATGTATGTTCGCAAGGAAGCAGTGTTATCCAGTCAAATAGAAGGAACGCAAGCTTCTCTAATAGACGTTCTTGAGTTTGAATCAAGTACATTAGAACGAGATAACCCGCATGATGTAGCAGAAGTTGTTAACTACATTTCTGCAATCAATCATGGACTCGCTAGACTAGAAGAACTTCCTGTTTCATTGAGACTAATCCGTGAAATTCATAGAGAATTAATGAGAGATGTTAGGGGTTCTGAAAAAGAACCAGGAGAATTTCGACGACGGCAGAACTGGATTGGTCCGGGAGGGTGTCTTTTAAAAGATGCTACTTATATTCCACCACCACCAGGTGAAATGCAAGAAGCTTTGACTGATTTAGAGAGGTTTCTTCACGATACTGCTCCAATGCCAGCCTTAATCAGAATTGGATTAGCTCACGCTCAGTTCGAGACAATTCACCCTTTTCAAGATGGAAACGGAAGAACGGGACGCTTACTAATTACTTTTTTATTGTGTGAAAAAAATATACTGAAACGTCCATTGCTATATATATCGTATTTTTTTAAAAAATATCGTTCAGAGTATTATAGCCATCTGCAATCTATTAGAGACAAGGGAAACTGGGAGGACTGGATTAAATTTTTTCTAAAAGGTGTATATGAAGTTGCTCAGGAGGCATCTACCGTTGCTCGCCAAATAGTTAACTTAAAGGAGGAACATCGTCAAACAGTAATGAAAGAAATGGGTCGTAGCTCAGGGAATGCCATAGTTTTACTGGAAAATCTTTATTACAAACCAGTTTTTAACGTCGAAATAGTTCAAGATATCACTAAATCGTCATACCCTAATGCAAACAAATTGATTAAAAAACTATGTGATATTGGTCTTGTGGAAGAAATTACAGGATACAAGCGTAATCGAGCCTTTGCTTATAGCCCGTATTTATCTATTTTCAAGGATTCTTAGAGAAGATTGTGATCGCCTTGGGGTGAAGAGGCGATCGCAGCTTCTGGCATAAATAACCAAAAGTGTTTTTGTGAAGCGATCGCGCCCCTAGCCTCCGCTCAATTCCTTGATGAGAACAGCTTTGGTTTTCTTGCTGTATCCCGGAATCCCACGCTCTTTGGCTAATGCCTTGAGTTGGGGAACTGTCATTTTCTGCAAGTCTGTAGATTTTGATTCCGGTTCTTCTGGAGTAAGGTAGAAAATCTCGTTTAATGCCTTGACTTTGGCTACGGTAATTCCACACTTTAGCTTAGTGATGGGGTCTAAATTCTTCCAATACTTGCGATCGCCAGCCTCATCAATTCTGGCGGTTGCGGTTTGCACGCTAACACCTTTAAGTTCGCTTCCTGGCTTCTCGATTAAATACTGGAGAGCCGCTTTTATGTCATCATACGTAGCAGAGGTAAGGTTGATTTTTGGTGTTTGCTCGCTAGAGAGGATTTTGGCTATATTTTCGGTTTCTTCGCTAGTGTCCGCGATAATACACCACACTCTTTCTAATTGCGCTTCCTCGGCTACCGCGTAAACATAGGAATTGCCGATGACCTCATATTTATTGTTTTCGACTTCACGGACAATCACGGGAACCCAATTGCGAGCATCTGGCTTCCTCATGCGATCAGCAGCAGCTTTTATGAGAAAACTGGGGACGCTGATACTTTCCTTGATGCTGATCTGCGTCATATAAAGAAGCATTAAATTACCAATAGTATCTAGTTTCATTGTAAAAAGTACTCTTTAGCTAATGATAGATAGTATTCACGGGCTGTTTTATCTTTATAAACAGCAGGAACTTTGTCGAAGGTGTATTTGGCTATATCCGCATAACTTGGCAACTCAAACACATATTTATCTTTATTAGTTGACGTATGACGAGGGTAAAAATATGGAAATAGGTCAATAGTTTTATGGGATTGCTTGATTATCTCATCCATGAGTTTATGAGCAACCTGCCTAGCTGGATCAGTTATTCTTTCTCCATTCCAAAATATAGGTAGTGCTATAGGCGTGCCATCTTTTTTGACTGCCTGAACCTGCGGAATGTGGCTTTTAATGGTTATTCCTGCGTTTACCAAAGAGAATGGATTATTGTGCTTAGTAGGGATAAGCACAACATCAGCCGCATAAACAGCGCTTGCACTGAAGAATCGCCAATTAGGTGGTGAATCTATCAAAATATAATCGTAATCATATTTCACTCTATTTAATATTTCTTTTAGCCTAGC
>Ga0209611_10011881_pt1 | contig 12396 bp, 3 predicted proteins | sample S1TSphgellanicum_3_FD_187693 | JGI IMG/M metagenome (GOLD analysis project Ga0209611, IMG submission 187693) | Host-associated microbial communities from peat moss isolated from Minnesota, USA - S1T2_Fc - Sphagnum magellanicum MG (SPAdes) (version 2) | ecosystem: Host-associated > Plants > Peat...
TTTGGATGCAGATTCACACAAGCTAAGCTAGTCCCTCTTCCTAGTCTAATCCCGGGGCTCCCAACTCGACCCTCTACCCCTTTCTAGAGTTGGAAGCCGGGAGCGTGCTACCAAGTTCAACTTTCCGTAACTTGACTTTGTGAAACCTTCAAGTGGGTTTCACCCCGTGACTTGGGAGCGCGTCATGTATCTATTCCACAACATATTGATAGGTTTGGATATAAGCCATCATTTATTGCAAATTTTCATCAATTTTTTTTTCAAATTCAATATGATGCATCAAAATGTTACAATTATTGAAAATTGCCACTTTGTGACAGATTTTTGTGTACATCATCGCTTAAAAACACCCTACAATCATCACACAGAAAGAAACCTCCTTTGAAACGTATTCATCATAAACATTCAAACAACCTTCTTATTCCAAAGCCTCACATTCCACCACCACACATTCATAGATAAGGAATAGGATCACTTCCATAGCTTATTAACAACATCCTATCCTCTTCATTTGTCACATCATAAAAGAGAACAAAGAAGAAAAACACGCAAATGCACATGCCACCACAAAATAAGAAAGCAAAAAAAAAAAAAAAAAAAAAAAAAAAAAAAAAAACACAACATAGATTTTGGTGTAGATTTAATTGCCTTTGCTCCTACATGCATATAGATATGAACATGACTTGATTACAAGATACTTGAAATAGCAATGCTCCTTTGCATGAAGCATCATGGTTCGACGATGATTGGTTAATCTCATTTGCATTCATTATTAACAATAGACAACTTCTTCATCGACTCCCTTCTTGTAGCCCCATGTCTTCATCTCCAAAAACCTTCCCCTTCTTTTTCCAATAATGATGCCCCAATTTCTCAACCCTAATCCTCCATGCATTCATCCACATCCCCTTGCAATTTTTATTAAAAAAAGTAATTTTAGGTCACACTATCACAAAACTCAAATGCTGCAAATGTGCATACATATTTCCATTATGTACTATGGAATGAGCAAGTGATTGCCCATTATGTTGGGCAAGTTAGGTAGGGCAAGGGGGGTGGCACCCATTCCAATACATTAACATCTTTGGCAATTGATTTGATGATGCACCACACAACAACGATGGGAATGAAAAGGAAGCAACATGATAATGTCATGTGAGCATTGTGAGAATGTCATTGGAACATTGGAACATCATGGAAATGTGAAAAAAAAAACATGAGCACCCTTTATGTAATAAAATACAATCTTCTACTCTGAAAGATTATGGACACATAATTCTTCGGAAAGATTATGAATTATCATCCCAGTGACATGTGGCAGGTTGAAGAGCACCGACGTTATACCCCTGTACTGGGTATGCTTTTGTAACATGTATGGAAAAGTGGCGTAATCATACACCAAAGACGTTAATGAGTGAAAGAAAGTTCAACGTCTCATAAAATCCGAGGTCGTGCATCATGGGCTGCTTGCTAATAGAGCTCATCATCTTTAAGGGCTGTCAATTGATTATGTGCCTGAAAAGTGAAGTGGGTTTTACTATGGGGATTCCAATGAAGATCATGCTCAAATGATTTCTTTAGAAATTGCATATGTATAGGAATTTGGGGGGTGGGTTGAGGGGGGTCAGCATACACATATTACTTCCCTAAATTTGGCAAATTTTGAACAGCATTGAAATAGGCCTAGTTAGAATTTGAAAGCTTTCATTCAATTCTCTGTCAGAAGTCTGAATTCGGCCACTGCCCATTACTACAGTTTTATTACATGGCTTTTATTGAACTGATGAGGGGATTCACAAGCTGCCAAAAGCTGTAAAGGAATATTTTATGGCGGTCAGATCCTGGCTCCAGCATTAGAAACATCTAGACAGCATCCAAGTCTGAATTAGTGCGCATGATGGGTGTGTCTTAAATCCCACTCATTCGGGACACAAATGTCCATTCCTCTCTCTAATTATTCCACACCTATGCTACTGAGAACCAGTCTGGTTTTTATGAATTTCGCAATCAGTGTTGGTTTCAAGAAATTTTTATCGCAGGATAAGTGGCGATCCTAGATAGTAAGATGTAGAAAAAGTAGCGATCATCGTTGGGAAGAAGATCTAGCCAAATTTGGCTATAAACCAGATATGAAGCCCACATTTTTAATCTTCCATAACGCCACTAATGAACATTTCAGTTTAATTCGCCTTTTCTCTAGGAAAAAACACTGTTTGTGATGAATCTAAAGTGGCACGCACAAAGTGACCATCGTCTGTAGAAGATTTAACCAAATATGTCTACAAACGCTATAAAAAGTCACTTCATTTTCAACATTTTCGTTTTATTTCGCCCTTTGACGAAAACTTGCCTGTTTAAAAAAAAAACCCCACTGGCACTTACCACCCAAATAAGAGGCCTTGTTGAGACAACAAAAAGACTGTGCTAATTATATACCTATATGAAAAGAGTAGGTCAGCTGATCTCATGAACTGATTGGCAATTTGGCAGCTGCTTAAAAAACTGGTGCCTGGCCATGGATTTCTGAGCTATTTACATTGGTATATATCAGCATGATTCCTGTGTCATTTCCTCTCTCCATGGGTAGTTAATGTAATCAAGAATAATGCGGTCTTCACTTTTGTGTCAGAGGAATTTGTAACCAAAGATGGCACAGCCCCCATACTAAAACAGTCAACTGTCATTACTACCCATCAAGGCTTTGTACTCAAGGTAGGTTTTGGGTAGGTGGGTAAGTAGGTGAGGAGGAGAGCATGATTTTGGTGTTTGAACTTTGATTTGTGACTCATTGGTTTCAGTCTTGGGCCCAAATTTCAAAAGACTGGAAGCAATCAGAAATTCCACTCAAAATTTAAATAAAATCGTGGTCAGTGAGCAAGAGGTTCAATAAAGTATGAATGAGCTGATGATCCGGTTTCCTTGAGCTGATGATTTTTTTCATCAACTCCAACATGAATGATGTTGTCACACGGAGTTGCTAATCTGCAAGCAGTGGTGTCAGAGCCCTTCTCATAGCTGACATCAGCGTTGTCTATTTCACTAGATGCCTTCGGGCTGTCAACAATTATTTATAATTGCCCAGTCCTCCATATAAACTGACCACTTTGCCTTCTCACATTGAAAATTTCTGACTCTGCCCAAAGGGATAGTTTTGGAAGATTTCTGCCTGACAACTGAATAATACTTGCAAGAGTAGAATGGCGAGTCCAAATAAATGGGCTAGAATCCCAGGGATGATGGCTCGCTGGTATAGCCCATTCTGGGACCTTAGGACCTTCCAGAGAAAACACGTTCTGAGTTCAAATCCAGGGGAGTGCTGCCGGCCCTCTTCCAATGAGCTTGACTGCAGGATTGCCAATGGGTTGTCAGGTTGGGTTTGCTGTTGTGCTTCAAAAGAAAAATTAAAAACTATCGGGCTAGCACCAGCACCAACTTTTTCTAGGGTCTACACCACATATGTTGATGTTGATGTTGGGTGCATGAAATCAAACATGTTTATAATTAGTCAATAAAATTTATAGTAAACTATATAGCTGAAGAATACATCTTATATTCAAGGGTTGTTTTTTTCAAATTCATAGAGTAGGTCCATTTGCAAGGATCCTCAAAATTTATTAGCATTAAATGGTAGCTTTTCCTAGGTGGGATGTAGCATTTTTACAAAAGTGTTGCTACAAGTGGTGACCTAGGAAATGCATAGGTCTAGATAAGATATTTGATTTTTAAAATATAAACCAGGCCTGAGTTTTTGGAAAAAAATAGAAAACCATGAGGTCTTGGTTTTGGAAATAAATAAATTTAAGAGAACGACATGGGTTCAATTGTTTAAAAATTGAAAATTGAAGGTATGGGCTTGGGTTGAGGATTTCGAATCATTTGAGGTGGTTATTTCACTTGGTTATTTGACAAATGGTCTATGGAGGTATACTACAAGGTTTCTATCAAATACTTAGTCTCAATTCATAGTGCTTGGTTTTTTTAATTTGAACCCAAATGAAGAAAATTTTATAAAAACACTTACACATTTGCATACTTAAATCTTGAAAACTTGATGTTTATGTATAACATTTATATTGTAAGCATTGTCCAAAAGTATAACAAAAATGAGCAAGGGGTAGTTGTGCTTCATAACATGGATTCACATTCCAACTCATTGTGCAATAAGGCTATCACTAAAATATACGTTTTATGTGTTCCATGTTGCATATAACTTTATTGGAACATCCACAAAACCTACAAAAGTATGAAAGGTGCAAAACGCATCTCTATTAAGAGGAAGAGTGAAGTGATCATGAATCATAAGTTTCGGCAATGTGTCAAATATGGTTCCACTTTGACAATTGTGCATTTAATTATTTCAAGGTCATTTCAAGAAATTCACCCATGGCAGATATAATTAACAAGCATAACATTAATGTCATAAGCAACAACAATGCTAAAAATTGATAGAAAATTACATGATTTACCATGGGTGATATATGAAATAACACATAACATGACTTGGGATTTGAAGCTTCATGGGTGGTGTCATTGTTGTTCAATAATGATGAACAAAAATACCAAAATCACATGTTTGTAAGAAACCCATCATATCATTGTTGGATTTACTTACCATTGTCAAAATTCCACAAATTTATGACACCCGCACATTGGCATATAGTAATTAATCCCAGAAACACAAATTTGTGGATAGTTTTAGATCACCATCATGTTTTCACAACCATGAAATCACCTACAAATATGAAACAACTTGATAGATCCTTAATGAAAACATTGTAACATGTCTTGCCATTTATTTAGTATTGGGGTAGATCATTCATATCACCCACTTCCAAGTTTTTTTCACGTTCCATTCAATCCTTAAATTTAGCCTCCAATTCATTTGTCAAATTTAATTTTGCTTCACATGCATTTCCTAAGTTTACATGTTTCAAGCAACCAATGCACAAATTTGTTAGCTATTTCTTGTTAACAAAAATTAATTCTTGTTAGTTTGAATATGACATTTGTGAAGGGAAATCAAAATTTCAATAATTAAAAAAAAAGTTGTTTCAATCTAGGAGGCTATAGTGCTTAAAATTGCCAATTTTGAAATTGTAGTAAATTTTCATTCTTTTGTGTTCCACCAATTCAAGACATCTTTGCAATCCACATTGAAAGGATAATGGTGATAACCATCAAGCTTTCTTGAAACAAGGTGCCTCAAAGTACTTGGATTTGTTTCAATAATGTGAAACAAATATTTAGAATCAACCTATGATTCTTGGACCTGAGGTTCATCAATAACATTTGGCATTCATTATTTGTATGCTTCCACTAACAAAGGTAGCTAATATTGTAGATCAAAATCAATGATCAAATTAATTACATTTTGATGACGCACATAGCCAATGATTAAACATAGACCCTTAAACATAAAATCTAGCATCAATGTTAACGTCTAATTTTTTTCCTCCTATCAAATCTTTGCGAAAAAAGAAAGAAAGGCAAAAACATTTCCAAAACTTGATGTTTCATGCAAATTCATAGCTCTTCCAACTCTTCATCAAAAGAGAACATCTCCAAATTAATCATGTTATTAAGAACAATATGATGTGAAAGTTCATCACAAAGTTCACAACAAGTGGAATGACAAAATGTAAAGCATTTCCAAACATCCAATGAGCACATTTTTGGTTCATCACATAATTAGTTATTATCAATGATAAGATTTTCACAATAGTTACACACACTACCCAAGTTTGTGGAGATAGTACATGACTTTGCAATGGCATTGTTTATCAACTATTACATAAGGAAAATGCTAAATGAAATGTCAAAGCATCCTAAAATAATAACATTTGACTTGCAAACCTACATGAAAACTTAAAGACATTAATAGCCAGAACAAGTTGTTAGTTGGAACTTGGAACAAACAACCTCATGTAAGATTTTCAAATTAAACACAACAAATCAACAAATTAATAATTTAAACAACCACATCCCATTCATCCCATATTTGCCTCCTTTGGCCACTTTTTTTTAGCCATGTTATACATTTTTGGATGTCAACTTAAATGAACTTGATAGATGCAAGGTTAAAACCTTAAGCAATTTTGTCATCTATAGTAGCATATTGTCAAAAACATGAAAACTACAAAGACGAATGATGAAAAAATAGGTCTAAGTTTAAATCCAAAACACGAAACAAAGGAACCGAGACAAACACAAAAGCTAAAGCTAAAAACATAAAATACGTAAGACCAAAGTACAAACAAAATCTTTATTGCGATCAAATAAAAAAAATGTAAACATGAAATAATAATAGAACAAAAACTATAGAACAAAAATATCATACCTTAGATTCAAACTGAAGGTTACATGGGGGGTTCCTACCACTATTTATACCCCTTTGGGGACCTAGCTCAAGGAAGCTTTGTCATGTGAAAATGGTGTTTGTGACACATATTGGCAAACTTGGATAATGCATGCCCTAAACACGTTCCATCAAAATGGTTTGGATATGCCAAAAGCATTAGAAGATATAATTAAATTTAAGGCATATGCACAAGTTTACAAATTGGACCATTTGTCCTTCATATATGCCAAATTCTTTTTGAATTAGGTTAAACCTATTGAGGAATTTCCACAATTAGATTGCCATAGTTGCACTAAAGGTATTGGAATCCTCAAACAACTTAATTGTTATATGTTTTGGTTCCCAATCATTTGAGGAAAAAATTGTAACCACAACAAACATGTCCTGAGCCCCTTTGGAATTTAAAGATAAAAAATGCAAGTGGTTAAGTTGCCTGTGGTCAATGCAGGTTGAACATATTCAACCAAATTTTTTGCACTAAAGAAGGCAAGATGTTTGTAGCAAAATCTTTCTTAGATGGCAAAATAACTCTTATGAATAATTTGTATGCCAATCTTTGTAACCAAATTGATTCCACTATTTTCAATGGCAAAAAACCCTTGATCACAAATACATGACATCTTTCGCAAAGCCCTTTTATGTAGCATAATCTTTTGGAAAACCCATTAATTAGTAGTAGTAAAAAAACTAGAACTGACATTTGGTGTTACATTTGGCATCTTACTAATTAGTTCACGATTAAGTGGGGATTTAAATCATTTACCTTGAATAAAGCCCATGTTGACAAGTTGCAATTATAAGGTCTCCAAGCAGTTCCTTTTCTTTTCAACTTTTCCATATGCGTTTCAAGTAGGGGTGCTTCATCACCATTGGCATCTTTTTAAACTTTGTTATTGACTACCATCAATTTGTAAGTTGTTTATGCTATTGCTATTGCTATTGCCACATTTTGCATAAACAAATGAAAAGGAATTGAAGTTAAAAATAGCATCATGCATGTTCATCATAAAACCCATTATTTTATCATTAAACATTTTGAAACCCAACAATAAAAAAAATAGAAAATAGGAATAATAGTGGAACCAAACCCTAGCTTGTGAAAGTTCAAACCCTACAATAGAAACCATAGGAAGTAAAAGTTATGTAATGGAGAAAAACCCCAACTTGTGAAAGTTAAAACCCTGCAACAAAAATCAAAATTAGGAGCTATGCAATGAAAATAAACCCCAACTTGTGAAAGTTGAGACCCTACAACAAAAACCATAACAAGTAAGAGTTATGCAATTGAAAAAAACCCCAACTTGTGAAAATTGAAACATTACAATAAGTGGAAGCTTTATTATTTAAGTAAAAAAGTAAGCCCTAACCCTAAGGAAAAAATGTTAAAACCCTATAATGTAAACCACAACAATTGTAATAGAAATCACAAGTAAGAGTTATGCAATGGAAATGAACCCCAACTTGTGAAAGCTGAAACCTTGCAACAAAAACCATAACAATTAATAGAAACCACAACAAGTAAGGGTTATGTTTCTTACTTGATGATGACTTCAAGTAAACAATGACCTTAGAATATAAAGGTTGTCAAAACAATTCAATGCACAAAACCCCTATGCTTACAAGACCATGAAAATGAAAGCGTGAATACTATAAGGTGCATGTTACTCATAAAAGGCCACAACAATTTTGAAATTTTTGATCAACACTAAACAATCAACAAAAGACAACAGTGGTGATTTTTTTTTTTCAAATGAAAAAGGGGAAATTGAAAACAATAAAGAGAAAACACAATGCACAAAGAAAGTTCATGAACAAACAAAGAATGTCTACTTTCTTTGCTCTCCCTTGTGAAATCTTCTAAAGATCTTAAGTGGTACCACCACCTACAAGCTTCATTGACTAACATTCCTTTGATTGGTGCTCTTTCAACTAATGCTCCTTCACATGGATGTGTTAAACAATGGCAAGTTCCATCTCAAGATCACATGCAACCTACTTTAGTTGGCAAGGTTGATTTCAAAGAAATCATGAAACAACAATCTCTTTTGCAAAAAGTTTTATTATTTAAGTATACAAAGTAAACTCAAACCCTAAGGGAAAAAAATGATGGTTCCTTATTGTATGCCTTTGGTAGTTATATCAATGGTACAAATTTGGGTTTTTGCCATATAATCAACCCATTTTTTCTTCTCATTTTGATTAGGGTTATGACTAGGGGGCACACATGTGATGGTAAAAAACAAGAGCAAGTACCCATGATTTCAACTTGGTTAGATAGGATCTAAATATGAGGTTTTGAAATTTTGAACTATATATATATATGGCTTAATACTCATCAAATACCCACTTTCAAATTTGATACCCACCTATATTGGTTTAGATGTGGTTAATTTAATTATTTTAATTTAAAAAAATGGTGAACATCCCTAAAAATCATAAAGATTTCTTTTTCCAATTGTTTTTAGATTTTTTGTCACCAATCATATAGTTTCCATCAATGTCAATGCAGAGAAACAAAATTGGTCAACAATGACATGAAACAATTCATTTTTGAAATATTGAGAAATAAATAATTTCTTGAAATAAAAATAACCAAAAACTAAAATGGAGATCATTAAAAAAATAAAAAATTTGTGAATATTACTTATTTATGACACAAAGATACATGCCCCAAAAATGGTACCAATAAGAAGAACATTGGTAATTAACTTTAGTCTCCACATTTGAAAATTGGAGTTCTAGTGGAACATCACAATTTGTTTTTGTGTATGGGTGCTCAAAGTAGGCAAGTGAATTTTTTTGTGGTTGTGATCAAATTTTACACACATAACAAATTTATTATATTTTACAAATCTGCCATGCGATTCTGTCATGGATTGATACATATAATAATATAACTTTTGCCCATCCAATAGAATATAAATTCAAGCATTATTGTTCTTATGTTCACAAAATTAATTTGTTAAGGCCTTGATTGCATTTTCACATTTAAAATGTTTTAAGTTCATGCATAAAACCTATTTCTTTCAACATATTTTTTAGTGTCCATTAAACACCCAAAATGTGCATAATCATGTGTCCAAATGTATTTGGGCTTTAGCCATATTTTTTGGAAAAATATGTATTAGGCTAAAGGTAGCTAGATAATATGAAAAAAAAATTGTAAGTATATTTAAATGCTTACATTTAAAACCTTGGTTGATTGAACATCTTCCTAATCACCTTGTCGTGGGCATAAGCACACTAAAGCCTCCAAATTGTTGTCACAAATACAATTTTTTGCATTTGGTTCTTTTAATGTATGGAAATCACATATTGGATTATTTTTGCTTATTTTAAGTATATTTGATTAGTTTTAGATTTAAATCATCATTTAAAAAAAAACAAAAAACCTTGAAGAACTTGAATGTACATGGAATACATATGTGACAAAACAATATTTGTCACAAAATATGAAAAATTACATATATACTTCAAAATTAGGGTTGTGAGTGGAATTTTTTGTTGAAATTATTTATGGTGGATGGCATTGATATACATCAATTAAATCTAGGATTATTTATAATTTTAGAAATTTTAGTTGAAAATTCATTCAAAAAATGTGTTTTTTACATTTGTTTAATAATAAATGCATAATAATGTATTCATTTTAGGAAAAAACCACTACCATATGAAAGAGAAAAAAATTTATAGCTAGGATTTGCATTATTTTATAAAAAAAAATTGTAATGTTTTATGAATCACAAACATGACGCCTTATGGCCATACAAAAAATAGAAGTTATATACTTTATATACATGATTTTATTTAATCTTTTTCATCTAACTATTGGATGAAATTTAATTTTGACTCAAAATGAACTTTGATTTCCAAAATGTTATGCAAATTCTAAATTTTTTTCCTTCTATTTAGGATAGCCAAAGGATGTTGTCAACATTTCAACTTATTATGTATCACGATACTTGTTATATATTACTTTTTTTTGTTGAAAAGTGGCTCATCTTTAATATCTTTTCACTGTTGTTGGAGTGCACGGTATTGAGAACTTTGGTGGGAATCCAAAGTTTTTCTTTTCAAATTTGTGATTTAGCTATGGTGGTGATCATCCATAAGACAGTTTAGCCAAATTTGGCTATAAAAAACATGAAAAGAAAAATTCAAACATCCTTATATGTATTTGGCTACCTCTTGAACCATGTAGAAAAATCTGGTGGTTTTTCTAGATCCCTACTTTGGTGAATTTTTGGTAAAAAAATCATTGAATTTGTGAACAGGATATTTCAAAAAAAATTGGCAACAATGCCAAATGTCTGACCCAAAAAAAAAGGGCTGGATCATATTGAATTCATGATGCCTTAATGTCACAGCAGTTTCTCTCATGCAAAAAATTTGACTACCTACTCCTACACTGGTAACTTAACCTTCTTGAGTGGGGCTTTAGGTGAACTATAGGACCCACATTGGTACTATGCTAAAAATTCCAAAATCCATTTAAATTATTTCCAAATATTACAGATATCCCATGCTTACACTATATCAGGGTCCCTGAGTTCAAATATAATGTTTTCCCCCTTTCCTTATTTGATATGCTTCTTGCAACTAGAGGGGGTTCGGGAACTTGATGTTCCCATTGTGGTTCACCCTCTTGGGTGGTTCATTTGCCTTCTTGGGTATAGGTCCTTCCATTTTGTTTCTTGTTTTTCCCTTTTTTGAGTGCTTTGGTTCATACATGGTTGGCAAGGTTTCATCATCATTTTTGGGGCTTAATATGGCCACTAAGAGGCCTCACTCAAAACGATGAAGGTACAATGTGGGTGCTGGGTCACCCTCATCACTGGCCTTTTAGTGGCCATATTTAAACCAAGGAATGTTAAAATTTGCACTCAAGAGGCCCCCAATTCAATCTTAGGAGGTGATCATTACCAGAGTTTGAACTTAGAAGCAACCAAGGAAATCCATGGTTTTTACCATGGTACCAGTGTAGGTGCTGGTTCATCAAAGGTGATATAACCGCACCCCTATTTTGGGAGGGAAATTAATGACACCAACACTCATAACAAGGGGTATGTCACACCATGGCCTTGCCATTTACATTAAAAAGTATTATGAAAGTTACTCAAATATTTCATCATGCAAAAATATAATGTTCCAAAAATCTTCTAAAAGCAACCAAAATCCTTCAAGAGATTATATAACTCTATAAAATAACTAAATCTCAAGTTTCAACACAAGCCAAAATATGATCTTTCAAAAAAAAATCCTCATATAAAACAAATAGACCTATTATTATTATTATTATTATTATTATTATTACCTAGGGATCCAAAATCCATTAAGCTACTATACTCTATAATGAATATAAACAAAATAATAATATCCTTGCCTGGCCAATAAATGACTTAGCTTTCATTAGTCTAGGCCTACAGATTGTGTAGTGAGACTTCAAGTGCTCTCTGGTTGTGTGAGTGGGGTCTTTTGCTATCTTCTTTCTCGTTTGGCTTTTTGATGACCTTGGCCTGTGTAGTAGGGCCATTTCATATTCCTCTTTATTATTATTATTATTATTATTATTGTTTCATTTCCTTTTTTTTTCTCTTCTTCCTATTTATTAACCTTACCTACCTTTGACCTCCACTACCTATTGACCTTGCTACCTACTAACCCACTAACCCTAACTTATTTAGTAACAAAATTGGTTGCACCTCCGTCTTTGTCTTCTTCTTAATTCTTTTTTTTTTTCTTTTCTTCATTTTGTTTCTTTTTCTCCTCCTCACTCTATCACCTCCCTAGCTTGACGCACCTCGCCCAAGCTCGTAGGCAAACTTGTTTGTTTTATTTTGGTTGTTGTTCTTTGCTATAGAAGACAATGGTGAATTGAAGCTTATCATCATCATCTTTTTGTTTTTGTTGCAATAGACATCTTTGCTATTGAAGGAGCTTGAAGCTCGCCAACAATGGTGTCCTTTGGTCATCATCAAGGTTTTTGAATTTTTTTTGGTTGGTGGTTATAGTTGGTTTGTTCTATAGGAAGAACACCA
>Ga0209611_10011885_pt1 | contig 12392 bp, 4 predicted proteins | sample S1TSphgellanicum_3_FD_187693 | JGI IMG/M metagenome (GOLD analysis project Ga0209611, IMG submission 187693) | Host-associated microbial communities from peat moss isolated from Minnesota, USA - S1T2_Fc - Sphagnum magellanicum MG (SPAdes) (version 2) | ecosystem: Host-associated > Plants > Peat...
TATTATGATTTCATTAAATGTATATTAAAGGTATGTAAAGTTATAATGGGGTTACATGTTTCAATATGTATTATATTAATAGATAATAAATACTAATACTTTAAGTTAATTATTTAAATAATAATATTGATAATCTAATTCATTAATTAGTTGATAATTAATAGTTAATCTATAGTTGATAATTATTAATTATTAAATAATAATTATTGCTACTACTAAAAGCTATTATAGATAATGGAATAATAAGTAGCAGGTATGTTGATAAGTGGATAGGTGGTTAATTAATTAATTACTAATTTATTAACTTTGAACCTCAAACTTTATCCCATATTTTTTGTCTTCCATTTTCATTTTGAACATTATATAAAGAAGGTGTTTTGTATTACAATTTTGCATAAAAACAATGTTGCATTTGGGATGAGACAATTGTTTAATCCAATGGAAAAATTAAAAAATTAAAAAGAATTATGTATTTACCTTTCATTTACATACCTCCCTAACTACCTAACTACCTACTTACCTACCCATGTAGGTAGGTATCTAGTTTAAATAGGACCTATCTACATAGTTTCAACCTACTTACCTAGGCTAAATACTTATCTATTTAGTCATGGATTTTTTTACCAATTTGGCTTATGGTGTTTTCATTTAGTTTTCCACTAAAGTTGACTTGTTTGTTTACTTGACTTTTGAAGTTATGATAAAATGGTCTTTTTGGGTCTCCTTGTACTTTCATGAACAAGTTAGGAGGGGAGTTGGAGAGAAGGTCACATATGCTAGTTGTACATTTAATTAGCTTTTTTATGGAACGTGAGGTGTATCCATATAGGTTCTTCTCCATGAAGAAGCTAGATACTTGATTATAAAGATGAGCTGGCCTTTTAGCAGGCCAGCTCTTGCCTCTGCTCTTGTCATTGCCAGAAAATCAGACAAGTTAAACATGGCCATTTCATAGCGATGATGATGAAATTGTCTACTTTATGACATATAACCGTTATATAAAGTAATATGGAGCAAAGACTGCTCTGCTATAAAATAAAACAAACTAGGCTAAAAGAAATACACTCATGCAAAATCCATGATTGGTTGGACTTCAAGCTGTGGAATGTCATTAATGTGCATAAATTAAGTATGGGTTCTACAATGATCACAATGTATACATTAGTGTTTTTAAAATGTAGTGTTTGTTGTGATTACATTTATAGAATGCAATAAAACAGTTCAAATACAAGAAATCAATTTCCATAAATTTGAAATGATTTATGAATGATATGGCTTCATATCCACCCTTTTTTCTTTTTTCCTTGTTTGGTTTATGATTTTTTATATGCCCATGCTAATTGTGGGGTATTATTTTAATGTAGACTTTGTGAAATTAACATAAACAAGTTTATGGCAATTATGGTCTGTTTCTAACTAGAACATTGTCACATTTAACAGACCAACATGTGGAGAATCCATTAGTGGTAACCAATTGCCAAGTGCATGAGATGGACAATGTGGATTGTGGTTCTAAAAAGAGTTATCTTTTGGATAGGGGTTATGGTGCAAGTAAGATAATATGCAATGGACATTTTTGACACAATTTATAGACTGGAATGAAGTCACTTGTATTTTGGATGTAATTTAGACTCCATCCATGTGTGATATTTTCCAACTACTGACTTTGGTACACAGCACCTTGCTTTTGCCATTTTATATCCAATGTACCTATCAATGCCTAAAGATGGAAGGTATAAGCAAGGAAAAATAAATCCTTTGGAATATTGTTCGTGTCACTCTACCTTCCATTTTTTTGGGCAATGATAGAACTTTTAACACATCCCTCTATCTCAACTAGTTTCATTTTCAACCCTTGTCCAACTTCCCAATTTTCCTAGGTTCCATCTTTTCCAACTTCCCTAGTTTCATGCATTGTCAAAATGTATCAATCTTAAAGCTTCATTTTGAAAAATGAACATTTTCATGTGTTGGGCACCTTGTTTTCTAGTTTCAACATGTAGCCTTATGTCACATCAAACTTGTTGGACCTACTTATGTTACACAAAAATTAATCTTTGGGCCATTATGGGCATCTTTTTCTTTAATTGACAATGATAATAGTTGCATGTAAAACCCCTTCCCCCAAGTGGTGGAGGATATGTCTTTTAGTTGTGTAAGATTATTATCATAATTTGTATGCACATATAAATTTGGGTTTAGATTGCGTAACATTGGGTTCAAACCAACTTCTTAGTTCCATTTAGTGAGGAGAGTAAAATTGAAAAATGTTTCAAATTTGTAGGAAACTATTCAGTAAAAGCATAATATTTTGTGATTATGAGGTAATAGGTATATGTTCAAATTAGATGAAATTTTCTATTATAATGGCTATACTATTTGTTCTTTCCATATCTACAATTTGGTTTCGAATACCTTTTGAACTTTTGAAAGCTATTCACTGGGTGCAAAGGTTACATGGAAAATTATTTTTAAAAATAAGGCATGCAATTTAACTATAACCTTTCACAAGCATTTAGATTTTCACCTATATTCATCAAAATAGAAGTGTTTCGTACATGTGATTATGAAAACATTGAAACATTCATCCATGTATGTATTGCATTAAGAGGAAATTAAAAACAAATTATAACGTCCAATAATGCCCATAAGTTGTATATGTTAAAATTAAGTTGATATAACTTGTAGCTTTACAAGTTTTAAAAGTCCATGTTTTCAAAGCTTGAATTCTTATATTTAAAAAAAGGGTTGAAAGGACTATATTAACCTAATGAATCTTAGGATTATTTTGAATTTTCATGATTAATGTTCATGCACCAAAAGTCTTTAATTACACTCAAAGCACACATTAAGGCAGCACATGATATTTGGCATAATAGTAACTTTGGAGCCATTTTGTGGTGGACCTAATGGGTAGCAATAATAAACAAAACCTTGTCCTTAAGAAGGCAATTAGTAAATTGTGTTTTGGACAAAGAACATAAGGACGTTTTATTTGGGGGTAGGGTTGGCTTGTCATTGTTGAGTTTAAGGGTTGGAGGTAGCCCCAAAAGGGGTTGAAAGTAATCATTAAGAGGGGAAGACACGCCTACTAAACATAAGAAAAAACTAAGATAAAAACAAGAAATAGCCCAAGTAGTTTCAAATTAAAAAGAGGAAGCAATCTCAATAAGGACAAATTAGGAATAGGAGGAAACCCCAATTAGGAAATGGCAAGGTTAGGTGATGGGAATGTTTCTAAGGGGAGTTATTTCCATTTTATTTCAAATGACATGCAAAAAATTATAGTGTACAAATGATTGAAAAATATTATCATTTAAATTTTATTTAAATGTTAATGTGGTGCTTAAAATTGGATTATATCAAAAAAAATATCAAAAAAAAAATTTATTTTATTTTTTCATAAAGTATATATGAAGAGGAATTTTTAATCAAATATGCTAGCTTTAGTATTTACTTTATGTGACCTAGTGGCAAGTGGTGAATGAAATTATAAATCATGAACAAATATATATTCATTTCAGTTCCATCATGAAAAGACAGGAAGGCCTCATTGCAAAACCATGATAACAATTTGAAGATTGTTGGAGGACGACATGTGATGAAAAATGGGTAAGGATGAACCCTAATGCAATGACACAATACCATCAATTGTCAAACCTAATACATGACAAATTGTTGACAATTGATAATGATGGGTGAGGGAGTTATGTTAGTTCTTGTTTTGTTTTTATGTCTTTGTTTTATGTAGGTTATGAAGCGACAACTTGAAAGTGCTCGGCGTTGGTTGGTTGCTCTTCATTGTGAGGTCATTTGAATTGTTGTTAGCTAGATTTTGGAAGAAGCAAGTGATGGAATGATGGAGCTATTATCATCATGAAGAAGATGCTAACAATTTCTATTGACTAGATAAGTTTTTTATTTCAATTGGTTGTAGTGAATTTTCAAAAGTAGAAACCTTCTATTGGTACAAGAATTTACTATAAGGTTGGAATGCAAGAAGAATTGAGTATAGACTTGTTTTTTATTTTTGAAGCATGCAACCTTTTTTTGCACATGTTTCGATTGTAGGAATGCATGTCTAGTAGTGGAAAATAGGGGTGGATTCAAAGAAATGATGACAAGCTCTAGGGGTTTCACAAGCAATTGTTGAAGCAAGTTAGGTTCTTGTTGTTTGAAAGTTTAGGGTCCAATGTGATGTGTATGTGGTTGATGGGAAGAAAGGGTACCCATTCATATGGGAGCTCCAAAACTAAATCTTGTTTGAAAGAATTTATTTCTAGGGAATTTTTAAATGTGGGAATCTTTGTCATGTTTTTGTCTTCTATCTTAATCATATCTATAGATAATGTATCTTATTGGAATTTGTGGGTAACAACTATAGCTAAATGAAGGAGGCAATTGTGTTTATTGTTTAGTATCCATCTAGTGTGTTATGTTTTATATGGTTTCATTTGGGCACATTATGATTGTCTAATTAGTCATTGTTGAAAGTTAAGGTCATCAAGGATGCAGCATTATTCAATCCATAGTAAGATTATTTACTAAGGGACAATGGTGTTTTTGAATGAAGGATCAGAGTGCTATAATCTTTGAACACCCAGTAGTATTAAATTTAATTGGTAATATTGAATTAAATTTATTTGTTGTTTGAAGTAGTTCACTAGATCTGAGATTATGACAAAGGTTGTTGTAAATTGACACACCCCCACACTCCTTGAAATACTCAAATGCACATTTGAAAATGAAAACAATGGAAGAAGGAGGAGTTGGGTATGTTCCTTAGTTTGTAATAATTTGGGGGTACATGGGCATGCTGGAGCTTCAAAATGGGGCCTAGGACAAATGACAAGTGAGTCAATTATCCACAAGAACTTGCACAAACTAAACAAGTTGTTTAATGCGTGGTTGGAGCACTTTTGTTGCACATACAAGTCATGGGCAATACACAGATTCATAAGACTCACCACGACCTAGACTTGAAAGAACCCACCACCTTCCCCCTTATATTATTCTTTGTGATTATCCATAAGGCTATATCCAAATGTCATTTTTTTTTAGACTCCCAAGTTAGGAGTCCCAAATTTTTTGAAATTGGGATTTCTGATACTTTGGAAAGTCATACATTCTTGTGTAGAACTTTGATTGAAATGAAGTCTAAAACAAAGTTATAACCCTTCTTGAAAGCTTTCCAATGATATGTGACATACCACCTACAAACATGTATTTCAGGGTGATTCCCAACTTTTAGTGGGCATGAATCAAATTGACACTTTGACTCCCAGCCTTTCTTTTGGTTATAACTTGTGTTTTAAGTACTTAAATGGGTCATGCAAGCCCATTTGAGACATTTATGTTTCAAGAACTTTCCAATGGTATAAGGAATTTGTTAATCTAATGAGTTTTGACCTTTGAAATACCTTTTTGAAAATTTGGGATTCCATAGGGATTCCAACTACCCACTTGGGAGTGTGTGAGTTCATTCCCTCACATTTGCAGGAGTGCAAATGTGACTCCCGAGTTGTATTCTCGGCCCACAACTGTCCGTGCCTTTGCCTTGGTCACGAGCCCAAAACTAGGGTCATGACATAAATGAACACCTTGATAACTAAATAACTTGACAATTATCTCTTGTTTTGTTTTTTGTTATAAACAGTCCTAATGCACAAATATTTTGAAATGAAAAACAAGGGAGGAAATAGATGTGAATGTACCTTTGATACTTGCATAATACATTTGTGATGTTTCCAAGTTTTAAAATGAGTAAAAAAGAAATGAGTGAAATGTAGCAAAAGGTCACTTGCTTTTTATTTGGATGATGATTATAATTACAACCTCCTTAGGATGTAAAGAATAGTTAGGGGTTTTAAGTTGTGTTGGTTAATTCCCCACTTTTAGGGATTCCTTGCTTCGAATTTTAAATATTAAAAAAAAAAAATTTGGGTTTTTTAAATTTCAAATATGGGACTTAGTTTCAATTTTGGTTTTTAATTAGGGGAGTAGTTTTAAATTTAATTTGGGGTTTCCTAATTTCAAATAGTTTTGTTTTGGTTTTTTAATTAAGAAAAACAGTTCTAGTTTAATTTGGGTTTTTTAAATTTCAAATATGGGACCTAGTTTCAATTTTGATTTTTTAATTAGAGGAATAATTCTGGTTTTGACTTTTAAAAAAAGTAAGCTCCAATTTCAACATCCAAAATACGAAAAATCCAAATAAATAAATAAAAATTTGAACTTTTATTCCAAGAAAAAGAAGATTATGCTAGGCATGTTATGTTAGTTATTCAATTAAATCATGGTTAATATAACATTAAATTGGGTTAGCCCAATTAATTTAATTTAATGTTGGTTAATGGGGAACTAATTTTGATATGAACAAGTTTCAATTATTTTGTCGATAGGGATCATAACCATTTTGATGTGAATCATAAATCACTTGAAATTCTAATACATTATTCTTATTTTTTCTATGGTTGTTATGTGTTTATGCATCTTGTAATTTTTATGATCATTATGTTTGAGGTTGCATTCTTGTGCATTATAAGTGAGCATATCTTTTTAAATCACCAAAAGTGGTATCAATTTTGTGTTGTGTTGTAGTTAGATTTTTTTGTGTAAGCATTCAATATTGTAATTTGTGTTTTGCACTAGAATTTTTGCTCAAACACGAAATGGTAAGGTATTTTTTTTGTTTCAATTTTTGTTCATAACATTCCTTCTGGATTTGAACCCTAGTGAGACCTATGTTCCCAAAGTGTGGAGGGAAATGAGTTTGTAAAAGAAAAAGAAGAAAAGTTTGAAGTAGGCAAGCAATGGATAAGCCCTTCCACCAACAACAACCCCATTTCCTTTTTTTTTTTTTGTTTTGCTTTCTTTTGTCTTTTTTTTTATCTCTCCCTTTCCCTTTCTCTTTTTCTCCTTTTTTTCTTTGTGATGTTGTCATCAAAGGTAGAAAAACTTCAACAATAAGAGCTACAAAGGTAGGGGGAAACGTTGTCATTGCATGTTGTGAACATCATCAACATCATGGTCTTACACAATAAAAACAAGAGTTGCAATAACATGAGTGTTGCCACTACAATTGCAACATCAACAACTACACAAAGGGGAGGGGAAAGGGGGGTTGAAAGGGGTGGGATGGTGAGGTGCCATTGTTGTTTGTTGTTAAATCTTTTTGGACCTCCCAAGTTTGGAAAGGTGTGACACATTTGGCAAGTTTGAAAAGTTCAATGTAGGTTTGGGATTAAAGTATACAAGGGGGTCCAATTTTAACCTCTCTTTTTATTCATTCTATTGTATTTTGCCAAACTTAAAAGTTAGGAGGTTTGGAACCAATTCAAATTTACTATTAGTGATCACATCTTTTTTATTTATTATTTTAAAACATTTTTAAAAATATTTTTGAATTTACAAATTAGAAAATGACATATTCAACACCAATCCAAACTTGCCAAATGTCCATTTTGGAAAAATTGTTATTGATTATTAATTATTTATTTATAAAGAAACAACTCTAAATTTAACAAATTGTTCATCGATGAATAACTTCCATTGGCATTTCATCACACTCCCACACCAACTCTCATGGGCAACATATAATGTGTCAACCTTGTGCTATTCATTAACAAATAACATTAATGCCACAATTCATTACTATAATTCATGGTTTTTCAAAAGGTTTAAATTGACTAACAAGTCATTTTTGATTAATGGACATGTACATTTGATTAAAGGCATGGGGCTTGAATGACGAGCTTTTTTTAAATAATGAACTTGACTAAAAATGAACATCTAGTCAAGTTGGACAAAAAATGATCACCTTGGTCAAAATGGCCAATAGCTTCCAATCAATTGGAAAATTTAATCAAGTTGGACAAAACAAAATGACATCTTTAGTCAAGATGGACAATGGTGTTTTAGTCAAATGGGACATCCTATGCTACTTAATAGGCAAAGATAGTTACAAATTAGGTTAGGCAATAACCTAGGCCTACCTACATACCAACTTATTTACTTACCTACCTACCTACCTACCTCCTATTTCCCACCTACCATTTTACAAACCTACCTACTTATTTTTTACAACATACTTACTTAGCTACCTACCTACTTCATACCTCATACCTACCTAGATTTTCCCACCTAGCTACCTCTTACTTCTTACAACCTACCTACCTATTTACCTATTATGGACTACAAGCTACCTATTTACCAACCCCTTTTATTTAGCAACCATTGTGCAACCTATTTATTAATTATTTAACTTTTTTATTTATTTACATAACTAGTGATGTGAAATAAATAGGTGAAATAAAATTTTTGACAAGTTTGGTCAACTATCCATTAATCAAAATGACCAATCAAATAGTCCAACATTTTGCCTATCAAAAAGACCACCCAATCATGATGGACAACGTCAACTCTACTTGTCCAAATTGACAAAATGATCTTTTTAATGCTTGTCCAAATGAGGTCCTTTTGTACTAAATTATCTAGTAAAAAAAACCATGAATTGTAATAGTGATAATTTCCACCTTTAAATGTGTGTTTGTACATAAACAACCTTGATTCCATTGGTTATTCACCATCAAGCACACTAATTATTCATCAATTTGGTAAATTACCCAAAAAATGAAAAATAAGTAGGAAGGTTTGAATTGGACCCCTAGATACTTTTATTTTGAATTAGCCCCAAATTTGATTTTTTTTTCATAGTGGACTCACTATAGGTTCAAATTGGTGCTATAGGGTCACTTTAGTTTAAACTTTTTTTAAATGGTTAAACCTTCAAATCAAAACCAAATTTAGAAAAGAAATTATGTCATATTTTAGTTTTCAAATGTTAAATTGGAATCGAACCTTGGGTCCAATTTTGGTTACCTTTAATGCAATAACCAAGGGGTGGTTCCAATTCGGTTCCATAATTGGCCCTTCTCTTGATTTGTTTCCAATTCCATAATCAAACCCAAACTATGCTCAAAGAACAAGGTCCATTTGGGTAACCAGCCAAGATTGCTGTAAACATTAGTTATTAGACAAAATATCCACAACAAAGTGAAATAAATATTAGTAACATTTTTTATTTTCTTGAAAATAAATTATCCCAAGTTGACTAAAGGTAACATCACAATTGGCATTATTTTGGTGGTAAATAAATGGTAATGAAATCATTTAAAACATTATATTCACATACATGATGTTAGCAAACACAAAAATAGTTGTGGCATCCATGTTGGCAATTGGTGGCAAGTTAGTGGTTACTTAATGTTTAGTTAACACCCAATAATGTTGAAAATGTATATGTAACTATAAATTTGGTGGTAACTTAAAGCCCCCATCAATGATCTTAGAGCTTAGTGTTAATATAACACTAGCATTGTTCAACTTTTTTTTTATTCTCCTTCAACCCCAATCCCAATGTTCACAACCTCCCCAAGGTCATATCCTTGATTTGTGAATATATGATGTCAAAATGCATGAATACATGGAATTGACATTGATAGAGAATGTTGTGTTCACATGAAATGATGATGTTAGATGACTATAGGAAGGGTGATGGTAATTTCGCACATGGTTATTCACAAGATGGTAGCTAACAATTGACCATTTTAACACCATGTGTGATTTTACTTTAAAAGGAAAATTATGAAAGCACATGGTAACAAATTAGGGATTTAAAAGGCTTCAAGTGAAGATAAAGGAACAAGTTTCCTAGACAATTATTCAAATACTGAAGAGGAATAATATAATAAGGAATAAATGAAGTTCAAAACACTTTTAATTAAGAAGGGAACATGTTTATGCATCAAGTAAATAAATGGAACTTGAATTCATAAATGTACATGTGTTTGATGTGATATTATACCTTGTTTAAAAAGCTAAAGTGGTCTCTTGCTTGAGTAATAATTTGTAAGATAAGAAAGTAGAGGACTAATGTTTTTTCAACTTGAGAGGGTTGCATCAACAAATTAAACCCCAAGGAATTTAGAATGGTTAGATGTATGTAATGAATTAGTACATGAATTTTATTTGAACTTTGTGTTAAAATGAATATATGTATATTACATGATTGTGTTTTGTGTAGTATTCTTGCCATTGTGAAAGTTTATTCATGTGAGGAAGTTTGTGGTGGAATACATGTGTAATTAGGTGAAGAGGGTCTAAACATAAGGGTAGTTTGTTATCCCACATTGTTTTAAACAAAGAAGAAAAACAAAATGTTAAAAATTAATCTTAAAAAAATATTGATGATTAATAAGGTATGTGTTGCTTTTGAATGTACATACATATCTCCATGTGTGTGCAAGTGAAAACATGATAAAGTAGACTAAACACAATGCCAAAACATGTTTTCTTACAACTTTTCCTATTTGATTACAATGGGAGATATGACTAGAAATTGGCATAAAGGACTTTAAAAAAATCTAGAAAATTGACTATAGTTGAATAGGACCAATTGTAAAAGACATGTTTTGGTGTTGTGAAAAAAAATATTTATCCAAAAGTCCAATTTTGAAGTGGTAAAAAATTTTACACAAGCAAAAAAATGTAGATTCAATATGATTAAAAATTGGATTATGAAAGCATGGTGCCCCGCATTGAATTTATGGTAAGCTCAATACAAAATTTGAAAAAGTTTAGTATAATAAAAGTAGACAACAAGTATGTTTGATATTGGTTAGCCAAAATTATGTTTAAACATACTTTTCCATTAGAAGTTTAACATATTACAATTATTGTATATAAAAGTTGAAACCGTACAAAGTGTATTCATAATATAAGGAACCATTTAAGACAAGGACTAAGTCTTTAAAAATTAAATAATAATAATAAATTGAAAAAATCCTTAAAATAATGCTTTAAAATGAATAAATAATTATTTTAATCCCTATGAATAAGATGTTTCACCATACTTCCATATTAAGGTGTATATGTAAAAAAATCATTAAAATGTCATTTTCAAATCATTTCAACTTCTTTATAAAGTCTTTTCAGATAACAAAAAAATAAATTATTGTTTTAAAAGTCATTTTGAGTATTCCATATTCATTTGATTCATTTCAAATTTATCCAAATGTTCCCATAATATGTTAAGAATATTGTTATACAAGTTATTCAAAACTTTCAACATTAACTTAAATAATTCTTATCACAATAAAAATTAAGTAATGATTAGAGTTGAACATGGCTCATTCTACTTTTAAATGCAATTTACAAATAATTTTAAAACTCTATTATCTAGAAGATGGGAAAATTCAATATTTCATCTACTTTCACTTATTTTGTAAAGTTCGAAACACTTACAAAATAATCAAAAATATTGCATGAATTTAAATCTTCTTTACTTCAATGCATATTAAACATATGGTTTTTCAATATCATTGTAGCAAAACTAAAAAAGATGTTCATAGTGATTATGGAAATAAATAATGTTTATCAAGTTAATAAATTAAAGCTTACTTTATGATTACATTATGTTTATACTACAAGTAGATTACAAGGATTTAGTGTTTGCTTTAGCATGCCAACACCCATGTGCAAGGGTTAATGAAATTATACATGTGTCAATGAATGAAGGTTGAAAAGAATGGAAAGGGGAAAAATGAATAAAACAAATTTCAAAATAAAAGGTGGCATGAATAAGGAAGTTCCTACACATTGCCCACATTTTTGCTCAAACACTCCTTTTGTTCAAACACTCCTTCAAGTTCACCAATAAAAAGTTAATCATGACAAGTGAAGTTGTGAAAGGTTAATATGAATTGCCACTAACCTAACAGGATAGAGAGCATGGGAAGGATATATGTGTGTGCCCTACACAACTTGAGGTAAGGAATAAATGTTTTGAAAATTAAAATGGGAGGTCAAATAATAATGTTAAAATCGAGGAAGGAGAGGACAAAGGAATTTCAACTATGATTCAAGAAATCTTATTGAATTGTTGTGTCGATCCTAGGTCTCCATTGCATAGACTTGGGGTGGCCAATGGTTGCATTCTTGGATAAGAAATAATATCAAATACCTTTGGTATGAATGAAATTTGAAAGGAAAAGAACCTTTTGCCTAATTGGGGGTAAAGAACAATTATTTAATATGGGATAATTGGTAGAGGTTGCAAAGATGGCAACATTTGGGAGCCCTTATATTGGTGTGAAAAGAGTTGGGTTGATTACGTTTTAGGTGTGCTAAAAAAACATTTAATAAGCACCACTAAAAACTTGTTTTGTGAAGAAGTTGTAAAAAGGCAACGGTGAGATGGATGTTAAGAAACATGCCATTCTTGACTAAACATGAACAACAAGTTATATTAAGCTTGATGCAATTGCAAGACAAATGCCAAATCAATAAATATTTTATTCAGGTTTTTTTTTCCTTTGTATTCGAATTATGAC
>Ga0209611_10011886_pt1 | contig 12391 bp, 3 predicted proteins | sample S1TSphgellanicum_3_FD_187693 | JGI IMG/M metagenome (GOLD analysis project Ga0209611, IMG submission 187693) | Host-associated microbial communities from peat moss isolated from Minnesota, USA - S1T2_Fc - Sphagnum magellanicum MG (SPAdes) (version 2) | ecosystem: Host-associated > Plants > Peat...
CTTCATTTTGCACATTAAAATTCTTTAAAATTCTTCATTTAGCACCTTGTCATAACATTCTTTACCCGCGAATGTTTACCAAATTACACTGGTTGATCTATAAATTTTTAAAAAATTCTTGCTTCTTTGGGCTTCCATAACATTTTCGCACCAAGAATGTCATAACTATGAGCTTTGGTAAATGGGTGTCCAAATTGTGAACATGTTGAAATCATCCAAGAACATGTGATTGTTAGGATATTTGAAGTGCACAATATAATAGGTGTTGACATGGCAAATTAAGTAAAGGTTTTGTTCGATTCATTTTGTTTGCTTGACAATGTAGTTGCAGATATGTGAAAGACGAAGGTTCTAATTTGTTTACATTGACCAAATGTTTCATTAACAACCGTTGTTTCTTGTTTGCTACTTCAATTGCCATGCCTATTTATAGGTTTTTGTTTTGATTATGCTATGTCAAAGGCATGTCAATATGCTAGTGATGATGCCAAAGTCTATCATGCATCACAAACTTGCCCTATCCATGTATTTGTGCTTTTACAATACTTTAACAATGCATTCAAGGTTTAGTGTTAATGAAATATTGATACAATCATCAATATGATGTTGTGATAAGGGAAAGGGGAGAATTTGGTGTGTTAAGGTGAAAATAGAAAGAGGGAGATTTGGATGTGCTAAAATGAAAATGAAAAAGAGGATTAAAAACTTTGGTTTGGTAAAGGGACATTGAAAAGGAAATGTTAAGGGAAGAAATCCCACCTAAACTAGTTAGTCTTATGGGCATTTTAATAATTAAATAGTTATTAGTGATAGATTACTTATCATCCCTTAATTTATCTTGAGGATGAAACCATTAGGATTAGTTGGCCCATCGAAATGGGTGATTAGTATTTGTGTACCAATCACTAGGATAGATTTGTGAATGGATTAGGATAAGGGAGCCTATTTTGGTGGAAGAAATGTGGACATTATGTGGTCTTGTGAAAGGATGATTGGGAAATGAACCCCCTATCGTTCTTGTATGGAAAACTTTGAAAGATTGTTGTATAAAGAAAAAGTGATGCAAGTGATGTGTAAAAATTGTAGAAGTTGTGTGCATCATGTGATTGCATTTTGTTTTTCTTTATTTCTTCTTTTACTTACCTTTTAGAATGATAATGATCTATTATAGTTTGATGTAGAATATTGTAGTTTTCATGTTAGTATATTATATCTTGTTGTGTTACATTTAGGACTTATTCTTTGGACCATTGTAGTTTATTGGAAGGTATTGGTTGTAAGATGGTAGGAACAATTTACAAGCCACTTGTTGGAAGGTTGCAATTGAACCAAGGCATGGCAATAAGCTTGGAAGGTGTTAATAAGTTGGATCAACCATTATTATAAATACAACTAATTGGGCTAGAAGGTAATTTTACCTTCTTGCCCTTCTCCATGGATAATTTAAAAATCCATTTTATCTCTACTTTTTCTTATTTCCTAATTTTATGTTGGAAGGTAGGGTTTCCTTCCCCATGGCAACATTTGAAAACTGCTCTCTTCCTTGTAATTTTTGAAAGTTTTACCTAACAACCCTTCTTTAAGTTCTATTTCTTGGGCTGTTGAATTTGTAGTCTTACACGAGACTTTGGTTTGAAGTATTTTTTATATAATCCCCACGAGCCCATAAGATTTAATATTTTCCTTCCTATTTAACCTAGTCCTAAATCCACACATTTGGGGCTGATTTTTTACTTACCCACGCTATTTATCATTTTACCTGAAATTCTTAACTAGTAATTTTTTAAAAAACACTTGTTCCTTTGCATTCATTTTGATGGTGTGTTTTAAACTTTACACCAAACCCTAAAAATTGGATCCTATGCATGCAAACCTTAACCCTAATTGTAGATCTAATATTAATATTTAACTATCACTCATTAATTTAAAAACTCTAACCCTAAAGCCCCTAAAATTAAACCTAAAAGTTTAAATCCTAAACCCTAAAAGCTAAACCTTACAAAATAAACCTTAAACCCTCAAACCCTAAACTTAAACTCTAAAAAAATCTAACAATATCCCCAACAACTAGACTCTAATATCAAACCATAAAGCCTAAAATTTAAAGACTAAGTTTTAAAACCTAAAAATTACAAACAACTCATAAACCATGTAACAAATAGCCATATATCCCATAGGCCATATTGTAGTATAGCCAAATATCCCATGGGCCATATAGCAATATAGCCTAGAGACCACATAATAGTATAGCCAAATAACCAAGTAGCCCATGGGCCATATAACCAAATAGCCTACATACCATATAGCCATTTAAAAATATAGCCAAAACATCCAAAATAGCCATGTAGCACGTATATCCAAATTGCCTATATACCAATGTAGCCCAATGTAGCCCAATGGTATATATATATATCACCTTGAGCATAGATATAGATGGGGAGCCTATGGGCTGGAAAAAAAAGTTGTTGAGAGGGAGTTGATGCTGGGGTTTCAAAGTTTGGTCCATTATTGCTGAACTTTGGGAAGAACAATCAAGAAGGGATGAGGCATCCAATAGGAGGTGTCTTTAATAAGAGGTGAAAGACATGGCCCAACATGGCATGACGTTAATGAAACCTTTATTACATAATTAGCTTTTCAAGTTTCTTCTTCACCCATTTTATGCTCTTTATTTCCTGCCATAATTGGCACTTCTTTTTTGAGCATTCATGGAAACAAGCCACAAGTTGCCCTTTAAATGACACAGCCATAAGGATGGATCCACATTCAATATATACTAAATTGGGATAATAAATGTTCAACATACATAAATTGGGATGATAAATGTGCAAAATACTAAATTGGAAACATGTGATGAAGCCCAAGAGGATATACTTCAGTTATGCTTGAAATGTTTTTACATTGGATTCCACAAGACCTTAAAATGTAGGAATACCTTTTGGTGCATCACAATGTCATTATTTTGAAGGGTAGACACAACAAATGGACAATAATATTAATATCATGGTCTAGAGTAGAACAAGTGAACTGCACCAATTCTTTTGAATATATTAAAAGGTTTTTTTACTTCAAAGTTGTTGTACCCAGTTGAACAAATTTGGAAAAAAACCAAAAAAATCAAAATGTAAATAATAGCAGATTTAAGTTTTGATCTGCAATTGGTTTCTTTTTTTGCATCCCAAAATCAATTTGGGTTTTTAAAAAAAGCAAAAAAAAGATGAAATGGCAAAGGCTATATCTATCTCAAACAAAACCCTAAACCCTAACCCTAAGAACCCCTCAACCCTAAAAACCCACATCGGCCACCCTTGTCGGCAGCTCGGACGTATGTGCGAGAAGAAAGGATTCGATGTTTTATGAATAGAAGAGAAAGCGCAAACAAGATCGTGAAATGCTGCATTTATTTTTTTTGCTTTTCTAGATCTGGCCTGCACATTGCTTAGTAGCAGGATTGTAGATCCATGGCAGCAGAAACTCACGTCCATCAGTACCGTAAGCATTGAAGCTAGCTCCTTTCTTGTCGACCAAGAGCGTGCCAGGATTTCCCGGGTATGCACCTTCACCATAGATGCCACCGCACACGCCTGCGATCTCGAGTGGGTCGGCAGCATCTCCCTGGAAATAGGCATTGGCGTAAGGATTCGTAGCAGCTCCTGCCATGAGAGATGCCAGAGTGATGATCAATCCGTCGATGCCCACATCGCTGTTTGGTGGCTTGAGTGCCGGGGTGTCGGGTCCTGTGCCAGGTGCGGCCGTTGCGTATGGCCAGTCACAGAAACCGGGACACTGATTCGCAGCATTGCCGACCCAAGCATAGGTAAGCGCGTGATTCTGAGTCGCTTTCACTGGGCTCGTGTACAAATGGGTTCCGCATTCTAGGCTACAGAAGCCTTGCACTGTGACATCTGCAGCTGTGAGCACCACGTAGAGGCCGGTTGCATCTAATGGAACTCCACCAGCTGCTATAGCACCAGTGACAAGAGCTTCAATGTCAGAGTACAGCAGCGACTTGCCCTTGCTGTACGTAGCGTAGTCATAGGACTCTCCGGCAACGACAGTTTTCGCTACAGCTTCGTTAGCAGCATCCTTGAACCCACCCGTGATTGCCCACCAGCCAGCAACCGACGGAGTCCCTGCAACAGGTTTAGCTGCGAAGGATGCCAAGAATGAACTCACTGTGGCTCTCTGACTCGGGCTGAAGAGACCGTAGTAGATCAAGTAGACTTTGAGCACGCCGCCTTCCCCCGTTAGCACTGGTCCCTTGTGGTACGGGACGAGAAGCGGCGCAGGTGTGACGAGGAACTTTGTACTTCCGAGCTTCTTCGAGGCTTCCAGCTGACGATGATATGGGAGAACTCGACCAGCATTTGCCCATTTGCTCTGGAAAGGATCAGATGTACCCCCTTCAGCAACTCGACTCACACCCAGCAACACATCCGCCCTCTGGAACGACGCACCCATCATGCTCCCATGCCAGGGCCAGGAAACAACTGCCAGGAAAAGGAAAGTAGAAAGCACCGCGATGACAATGTTACGGTTGCGGATCGCAGCCGAACCGAACTTGTTAGCCCCTCCAGCTCCTCCTCCCTGTTGATCCTTCAGGGACAGGGACGGCAACGACTTGAGCTGTGCAGGAAGCTGTTGCAGTGTCCCTTTCAACATCGAGCTGGTCCTCTGCAATATGGGTGTGCTGCTATTCTCTTTCACACCGGAATTACTCCTCTGCACCGCCGCCATTCCTTCGCGCAAACTCAAAGATGCTGTTCTATCAAGCTGAGCCATGTACTAACTTGCTACTCACACCAGCAACCCAACAAACACTCAACACACTCACACCTCCAAGCAAGAACACCAAGAGAAACACACAGACACATGCACTCTCTCTCTCTCTCTCTCTCTCTCGCTGTGTGCCAGTTTAAAACAACAAAACAACTGCAGTGCTTGGATGCAGAGCTCAGGCTTTTCAGCACCCAACAGATTGAGCTTTCAGAGATCCAGAAAAAAACACCTATATAACTTGTGAGCAGCACCGACCTTTGCGACACTACTACTACTAAGAGAAGAAGACAAAAAGACTACAACTATTGCAGCACAACTGGTGAAGAGTGAGAAACAACTGGCGACAACTACTGCATCCTGGCTTGCTTGCTTTCTTTTCCAACTTGCGATTGCTGCTTCTGCAATGTGCGCCACCGCTCCCTGTCAATGCCCCGGATTGTCGCTCACTGCTGCAGCAATTGCGCAGATTTCTCTGACAAAGCCCGTCCGCCCGCCCGCCCGCCCGCGCGACTGTTACGCGCTGAGTCCTGACACAACCCGCGACAGCGAGAGCTGAACCACGACACGGTAACTGCACGGCAATCAATGCGCAGCCGCGGTTTCCGCCGCCTACCGCGCTGTGACTTGGGTGACCGGAAACAGCCGGTGGTGCTGCCCGTCCGCTTGCCTTACCATTTAGGCTTTTACATAACATACCTATTTTCTTTCTTTTTTTTCTTTTTTGGTTTTGGGCAGGAGGGAAGGGCAGCAGGAAACCGTTGGGTGAGCACTTTCTTTACATTGGCAACATCATCCTTATAGAGTCGGGCATTCCCAAAATAAGTGCCCGCTTGAAACACTTTTTTCATTGTGTTCCTGTCCCATAGCTAACCACTGTGGTTAGCCTAACCACAGTGGTTAGCTATGTACTAACCACTCCACATGCACCTAACTTCTTGCTTGCTAGCCACCAAGTGCCTTCCTTACCTATAGTCCTACTTACATACTAACCACATACTAACCACATTCATCCTTCACGGTGTGCTGGTGGTGCAATCTGGCTCGTGAAAGTGTGGTTACATCTAACCATGGTTTTTCGATGGATTATGCATTGGTGAATGAATGGTAGGTTACATTATCATAAATTTAATTATATGAATAACCCTCATAATAATAATACCTTGGTTCAACATTACTTATATTATTTGTAAAATGTTGGAATTTTCATTTTTTAAAAAAATTAAAATTTAACAAATAAAAAAATTGTTGAAGGAAAATAAAGATTTTTATTTTTAAATTCGAGAATATTCCTCAAATAAATGAATAATTCATTATTGGACAGACACTTGTTGAAACTCCTCCTGTGTACATTGGCCAAAGTAAACCAGCAACCCACCAGTGCTCCATCCACTGGATGCATCTTATTACTCAGTTGTGGATGAACCTCAACTAAGGTCATATAGGGTTTACACCTGGTAACCAATTTATGTATAAATAGGTCTCATATATAGGTAGGTAGGTAGGTAGGTAGGAAAATAGGTTAATTACTAGGTAAGTAGATGGTTTATACATATGTAAGGGCTCGTTTTACTACCATACTTAGTAACAACTTGCTTGTGGATTGTTAGTAGGTAGGTAGGTAGGTAGGTAGGTAGGGGGAAAAAAAAAAGGAAGCAACTGAGGTAACCACCATGGTTAGCTAGGGAACTTGAAACCCAACAGAAAACACTTATCATTCATTCATCCTTCATGGTGCACTGGTTCATTGGGGCCCTATACTAAGCATATCATGTGAGAGGTGCCAGTATGGTATGGTAGGGAACAACAACAACAACAAAAAAGGAAGAAATTCTTGCCTTACACACCACCTGACATGATCTGAACTTGTTCTCCACTGGGAACAACTTCTACTCCCTTGCTATTATTATTTCTTGACCTAATTCAACTACCAAAAGACTTTGAAAAACTACTTTGGTAAACTTTTAAAGGTGCATTCACACTTGGTGCTAGGGACTCTAGGGTTGTTGAGTCCCCTAACACCATGCTACTAGCCATTTAGGACTTAAACCTAGTTTCCATGAAAATTTTGATGTTACACTAACATTCACTTACCATTAAGCTATGGCCCATTTTAAACATTGGGTGCCACCTAGGATGCCACCTAGATTTTCATTTAACAACGACTTGACCTCAAGTGTGAATGCACCATTAGGTGAATACTTTTGGGAGAGTGAGTGCACCATAACAAACTTTATGTCTTCACCTTGACTCTTGCTCTGAACTAATTTGACACCCACCAAGAAGTAGGAATTATTTGTCTTATTCTTAAGGGGAAAAAAAGGCCTTGAGGACCCACCACCCCCCCTCTTTGCTTTCCAAACATTCCACCTCCAAGCCTAAACTACCTTATACCAAAACTTAATCATGCTTTTTCCTTCTTTTTCACAAGGTTTAAGGGTGAGTTTTGGGTTTGGATGTAGCTAAATAAGTAATGCACCTCCATTGAACTAAAATTATGCCAATTGGGTTTCTCCTTAATGCACTTCCATTGAATTAAAATATGTCAGCTCAAATTATTGATTTAAGGGTCTTAAATATTTTTCCATTAATATATGATTTTTACAAAATCTTTGGCCAAATCTTGGTAGCTCAAATTTTAGAAGAAAATTGCCATTTTTTATTTGAGAAGTTTGATTTCATCAATTTTTTGTTAATTGAAACTCTTTGTGCTAGTAATCAATGACGCTATTATCAATGACGCCACTATCTAAATGATCTTTTATCATAATTAAATTATCATCTTTTCATTGTAGTATTTCAATGGGCAATGTTTTTGTTTGTTTTTGGTTATACTATGTTTTGAAATAGGTGCTAACATTTTTAATGATTCATGTTTGAAATTAATTTTGTGTCTATTTTGAATAGTAATATTTTGGAGGATTATGAATCCATATATGGAACATAAATGTGATAACATTTGCATATTTTTGTGCATAATAAGGCACACATCAATGGGTAGTTGGTGAAGATTTATGATTTAAAGGTCAAATGTTTGTCTTCACACTTTGAAATCTATGACATAAAAGGTTGGGGCAAGTGGAAATTGATTTGTGAATGTTTTGGAGGTGTTTGATTTTGATAATTGATGATGATATTGGAAGTTCCTTGATATAGGTACTATTGGTATGACATGTTTAGGGAAGCCCTTGAGTGCTATGTTTTATAAATTTATTTGTTTTTTTTTGTAAATTCATAAAAATTTATTAAAACATTAATGGGGGGATGCATCAAAACCTTTTTATGTCTTCATTTAGCATTTGTGAAAGATATATTTGATATAGCCAATGTTTCAATCATCAATTCCTAATCTAAAATATAATTTTCATTCCTTTGTAAATTTTAAAAGAAAATGTTCTAAGTATTGAATTTACTTGTGTACACAATTTGTTTTATAATGTATTTGACATCATTACATATTGGAGTTTTTTTTAATGTATTAATTGTGACAATAATGTAACATTTTTGTTTTGATGTTTTTGAATGGATATTTATGATGTAACGGTTTATAACATTTTGTAATTCATTACAAGGAACTATGAAGGTTGTTATCCTCCATGGATAATCAAATAAGTGACCTTTAAATTAAATCAAATCATATGTTTTCAATAAGTCAACATTTTATTTTTAAATATTTTCAATTCAAATGTTATTTTAAATAATACAACAAATTGAATGTTTTGTTTTGTTTCATTTGTTCTATGAGGATAACATTTATTGGTTGAATGTAATTTTTCCAAAGACTTTTGCTTATGACTTTTTTGGAGTTAATTTTGTGAAAACAAAAATTAGCTTGATGTTTATTGAATATAATAATGTGTCATTAATTGGTGCAAATTGTTAAAAACTTCACATGAACATTATGTTGATTACTCCAAATGGTAAAATGTTGGATTTTAAATTTATGTAATATTAAATGCACCATGGAGTGCAACCTACCATCAATATTTCATCAATAATGATGAACTAAATATTGGGCCATATGTATATGATTGAATTGGGATTGTTAAAATTGGTGTGCCTATCAATTAACAATGCCAATAAAAAATGAATCATTGCTCCAATTAATAATAAAATTACATTTGAAATATTTGCTACAACTCAGCTTTTGTTCATTTTCATTTTCAAAAAATGAGCTTGGACAACTATGATTATTTGTGTTTCACAAGTACATGTAGCTCCTCCCACATATTATTTTGGTGATGTTACATCAAAGTTTGGCATTTGTGAAAGTTTCAAATATTGATTCCATTGTTTGATAAAAGTTTGAAGGTTCATGATAAAATTCATGTTTTGAATTTTGATGTTTTGGTCCTATTTTTTCTTTTCCATTGTTTCTAGGTGTTTCATTATTTCGATTACATAGGTCTTAGCATTTGCATTACATGAAAAATATTTTATTTTTATTTGTCTAGGGTTAAGCTTTATTTGTATGTTGTTATTTTGTTTTTTTATGTCACATGGATGTTTTGTTAGAGTTCATTTATGAGAATGCATTTTTTATTTTTCTTGCAACTATTCTTTGTCAAATTCAATTTTGTTTGATTTTACCACCAACAATCTATTTTCATTTCTTAATTCTTTACATTCATGCAAGATGTTGATGTATATATATATATGTTTGAATTGAAAAGTGTTGGGTACAAATTACCTAATGTTGTTTCATGACATGTAGTAAGATTTTTTTTAATGTCAAAATTTATACACCATGCAATAAATAAAATGAAATTTTTTCTAGCACAATTTTCTAGGTTGTTTTTTTTTTAATGTTATTGTGTAATTTTGCAAAATTGTTATTTTTGGTAGTTTATATTTGTAAAGAATGTGGGTATAATTGGATTGAAGGTGTTCGTCATGAAATTTATGACAATGGATGTTGTTGGTTTTATTTATCTTGTTAGAGAATTCATATGGGCATAAAAAATCAAAATTATTAAGTTTTTATTGGTAGTCAACCTTAAAATTATGTATGACATTATAAATTTGATGGGTTTATGTCAATTATGAATGTTTCATAATTGTCATCAATGTCATTATCATTTAATTTCTTGTTCATGTGCCCATGCATGTTGATAAACTATACTAAAATATGTAAATGAGTTGTAATTAATTAAGTGATCTTATAAGTTTAACATGTAATTAATTGTTTTGGTGACAAATATTTTTTGTTGACTTCTTATTCTTTTCAAACAATGTATGAGCGAAATGTTGACTTTTATCAATCAAATCATAGTCATAATTTGGACTTTCATTTTAAAAAAAGATGTATTAAGTAAATGCAAAAGAGAATACATGTGTGAAATATAAATAGATTTTTAAAATGTAATCTATGATATAATAAATTAATAAATTATTATCTTTGCTAAAAGCAATGTAAATTTCAAATTGTGATTACATCTCAAGGCCAACAATATCCATGGATTTGAATTATTTAACTAGTTTTTTTTTTTTTTTTTTAATGTGTACAATAGTTTAATTTCAATGTCAAAATGGGTTTCATTGATTGAAGGTTAAAGGAAGCCAAACCAACATAGTTTTTTCAATGCATCAACATATGTTTGGTAAAATGTTGGATACATACATTCATTAATTTATAAAATTTCCATTTTGGAATAGTTTAAGAAAGATTTTGTTTTAGTATTATCGGTCTTGATAATGCATGGATGTATGTGATCAAGATTGTTATAGATGCAATTCTTCACCATCAATAATGTTGGACACAATTTATATTGATCAATTTTTCATGTATTGATATCATTTAAATTACAAATCATTTTTTCTCAAAGAATCTCATCATAATGTTACGATTGTTTGAGTGTGTTAGGATCCAAAAATTTATTAAACCATAATAATGTATGCATATATAAGCTACCATTTTTTGCAATTTCATAAGATCCATTATGAGCTTTTATGTGACCAAACATGCCAAGATTGTTGTTAGGTAATTTTTTTGTGTCTTTCACCTATAACATGTATTTAAAAATAACATTGACAACAGTGTGTGTAAATAGAGCTTGAGATTTTGGATTTATCTTTGTATCATTCATTTTTGGTCAACATGTTTGTGTCATAGAATAAATTGAGATTTATGTTTTGTCCATTTATAATTATTGACAAAGGATGATAAAAAAAAGTGGGATTTATAGTGAAAAACAAACTTGGCATTCCTATGAAGTTTGTCATATTGAAAATAAATGGTCCTTTTGTGTTGCATGATTATTTCCAACTACCATGACATATTAACAAAAAACTTTTAAATGACATAATACATTGCATTTTTGTTTTGTGCATTAATAATGTTGTCATCAAAATTTGTAGTTCAGATTTCACCGAGGCGTTCTCTTTCATTCATGTTTGACAATTTTGATGTTATTAATTTAACTCCAAAACATATTTGTCTATTTTGTATAATGTTAAGTACAACAAATGGAAGTAAATGATGTTTTGAAATTTGATCCTGAATTTTGTACAAATTCATCAAATTATTTACATGGGTTTGTAGTGATATTTTCATTGGTTTATTATTCATTTCAAGGACATGATTCCAAAAGGAAATAAGGTGGGAAACATATATGTTATTAGATTTAAATTGTTATATTCATTGGTCATTATGGTGTGATGATTATAGACAGATGTTGATTATGGTGTAAATTTTGGAAGGTGTCACTCATGTGTTCATATTAATTTATGTATGTGCCATCAAAATCTATTAAACATAATGTTTTTATAATGTGTTTAGTTTGATTTTTTTTTATTGATGTAAATTGATGATATTTGTGTAATTTTTGGCATTTGCAACTTCAATATTTATTGATAGGAACTTTGATTTCATTATTGGTTTTGATATACTATGAAATCCATAGTTCTAGCAAGATATAGGAGCCAACACCTTTGGGGGGGGGGGGCAATCACATGAGCCCTTAAAAGGATATGATTGAAATTTTCAAATAATTTATTTAATTTGTCTAACTTGTGGCCATGTTGGTGTGATCTTTGTCTATATATTTTGTAAAAATATTTTTATTATAATGTCTATAATTGATATGATATTTTTAATTGATTTTGGTCTAATTTCAAACTAATTTCAATTCAATTTTGTTTATCTTTGATTGAAGTTTTGATATCATCTATTGCATATGTCTAGGCCACATCCAACCCAAATGTCTATCTTAATCAATCCTTGGTTTAGATTTAGAATCTTGACCAAATTTTAAATGAGGTTAATTTTGAAGGTTACATCATAAACTTAGCATTTTGCAACTTAGTAATGGAAATCGTGCAAAATACGTCCATTTGTAATTCATATGTTTCATGCACTAATATCATATGTTGAAAACACATTTGACATAAATTTATAGGAAGATGCGAAATTCGTGTGACATTCATTCATTCATTCATAGGTTCACACTTCATTTATTAAAACTTTTATTCATGTGTCAAATGTGTTTTCAACATATGACATTCATGTGTAAAATGTACAAACTTTGCACGATTTTCATTATTAGATCATCACATGCTAAATTTGTGATGTAGGTCAATCTCGTATTCACATTTTTTATGCAATTTCATCCATAGC
>Ga0209611_10011888_pt1 | contig 12390 bp, 8 predicted proteins | sample S1TSphgellanicum_3_FD_187693 | JGI IMG/M metagenome (GOLD analysis project Ga0209611, IMG submission 187693) | Host-associated microbial communities from peat moss isolated from Minnesota, USA - S1T2_Fc - Sphagnum magellanicum MG (SPAdes) (version 2) | ecosystem: Host-associated > Plants > Peat...
TATTTAAACTCAAAATTTCACAAAAAAAAATTTTAAAACTTTTTAAAAGGAAAAAATTGTATCAGTTTTTTTATCATTTAAATTTATTTTTTATGAATTATAATAAAGTTTTAATACATTATTGAATAAGCTTCAAGATCATATTCTCATTTGTAATATTTGAATAAAGTTTGAAAAAGAAAACATATGTTAAAGTTTGAATTTGCTAAACAATTTCATGCCCACAATAAAATTAAACTTTTTCATTTTTGTTAATAAAGTCTTGAAATGGTTTGGTAGTTAAAACCTTTGTGTGCTTCTATAAGGTCTTGGGTTCAATCCTTGATGGATGTGTGCATTAACAAATCTTGTACAAATGTAGTGAACAAACATGTATATCATGGCAAATGTAGTCAAAAACCTTTTTGTAGATCAAACTGAAAAAAACAAAAAGGAAAAGGAAAAAACTTTTTAAAAAATTCATTGCATGACAAAAATGCAATCTATGACTTCATGATCTAGGAGAAAAAAATCAAATTTTTTTGTATGATGATGTGGCGCATTATTCCATGTCATATTAACTTAGGACTTCATATATCCATGTCATAATTTTAAAATTAAAAATTATCTAGTGCAACATGTGACTATCTAGAACGAACATTTCATTGAAAATGTTTTGATCAACTATTTTTTTTTATCAAAACCATACAAGTTACATATTTGTCAATTTTGTCCTATTTCAATAAAAACCTAATGAATTTGGGTATTGGAAAAAGATAAGATTTCTTCTTGTGGATTAAGTGGCAGGAGATTGTAGATGTTCTTCAAACCCTTTAATAGAAATCATTAGAACTAAAGGAAAACCTTGCAAGTTTGTCCATGTACAAATCCAACAATGGAAAACAATTGGGGATGTATGGAAAATGAGATTTTTAATGCCTTGTAAAAAACAAGGGTTTTTAAACCCACTATCACTAAAGGGGTTCTAAAGTTGGTACCAATGGAATTCAATTCCAATGGAGTGTCAAATTCTGGTATTTTTGTCATTATAACATGTTTTCCCTAAAATTTGTCATGCAATGTTTGAAAAAGGAGAGTGACAGTGAGTTGTGGTTCATCTCCTACCAAAGGATAACTCAATTTGGTCGTTGGTCAGGTACTAAAAATTGAAAGGGGTCTTGCCAAACTTGGATTCCTTGTCTTCTTATTCTTTTGGGACTATAAGGAATTTCCAATGATCTCACCATTGGCATCTTCTTCTTAGGGGATTGGGATTATGATTGCATGTTGTGAAACCTCAATTGACCAAAATTCCAACCTTTCAAAGTTGACAACAAGTTCAATGCCAAAAAAGTTTTTGATTCAACAAATTTTGGTACTTGTCAACTTGATTCACCACCTTCTTGTGTGATTGTTGTGAGGTCATATAGTTCAATAAGGTCACCCTCTAAAAGTGTCTTCACATCTTGTTATCTAAATCCCTTGGCATATTTTCTAGTTTTGTCCACATATTGGTTTTTTTCAATACTAGGCGAAACAATTTTTACAATATTTTGAAATTTGACTTACATGTAAGGTATCAATTTATTGTTTTCCCAAGATTTTTTGAGCCAACCTGCTATCAATATTCTAGAATTGCTAACACACCAAAATATCAATATTATGTTTTTTATGAATTATATATGTTGAATATGCATGAAGGCCGATTTTTGTAATAATTAATTTTAAACCGCCCAATCCAATTATGCACATGGGCCAATTTTTTCATAACATGATTGAGAACCTCCAAATATTGCATATAGGTCAGTTATCAGGGTTACAAATTCTACATGTCAACAAAAAGGACATAAGTGTGACTTACACTTAATACCATCACAATACAAATCAAAACATTACATACATGACTTGCATCGAATTCCTCCTTGTTGTTCCCTCTTGCAAATTTTTTAAAATTTTATCAGAAAAATTTATTAGGTTCACAAAATAATATTGCAGTAATTAACATTTCAACCATGCAAGCCTTCCTCTTAGTAATTTTGATGTACACTTATGCCAGAGACATCAAGGTCAATTTTGAAAAGAGGCATTGGAGTCGCCACCCTATATGCCAAACAAACACAAATCATCCAAAAAAATATTGTGAATTTTGTTGCATAAATTCATGCTTAAGGATCCCAAACATGAACCATGCCAATTGCAAAACTAGAGGAAGCAAGATGTAGTTCCAGGAAAATGTTATGTACTGTAACAACAACCTTTATGTATTGCATTTTCATTAACATTTTCAAGAGGAATGGCCAAAGTATGACCTGAAGTAATAGCAATTCCAACATTAACACATCAAATTCAGGAAGGACAAATGGTGGCAACTAAAAGTGAAGGCAACATTTGAATCTAAAGCCTTAGGGTGAGTATTGTCATGAAAGAAAGAAGGCAACATATTCAAAACATCATGTTAGCCCATGGACTGTTGGTAATGTCTTATGAAAGTTTGGAAGATCATATGCATTTTAAGGATTTCAAGAAAATAATATGTATCCGTGCATGTATTTTAGACACAATACCTGAGAGTGCAAGTAAACTTGTTGCATTGATTGTCTACAAGTCCCCTGGGGTCATGACTCCTAATTTCACCTGTCCAAATAATAACCATTATCACCAACATGGCATAGGTAGACAAAAACTTAGGGAATACAAGGGGAAGGATTTTACATCAATTAGTAGTTTCATTGTTAAAAATCCATGACTGGAAGAATAATACATTGAGTACTAAGAACTTGGTGGCCCATTGGAAACCTAAAGAAATAATAGAACTTCAAGAACAAAATAGGTTTCACATATGAATGTAACCTTTTTTGGTGAATTTTTAGGATTACGAATTTCAAACACCATAATGGCATAAGAAAGAACCATGTGTGAGTCAAAATTACATGAACTTTCAAATCAAAAACCTTGCCAAATAACATGTTCTTTAAATATACCTTGTTATCAATAAGGATAATTAATTTTTCATACATGGTTTTCTCAAAAGTTGCATATTTAACTTGAATTTGTGTTTCTCTTCATTTGATGTTACACATTATTGAACCAAGAATTCAACATATGTTTGCCCCCCCTCCCTACCACATTTAAATGTTGATTAGGTTTGTACATCAAAACAAAAAACTCATAAACAAGATGTACAAATTTTTAAAATGTCCCAAAATTGGGATATTGTGAAATTTGTGAAGTGGATATATATATATATATCGATCCCATCCCATGGATCATTAAAAAAATAGACAATAGGCAACTTAACTAAGTAATATATCTAGTCACTAAAGGTGACAACTTTGCAATCCTACGCATGGCAAAACCAATCCCCATCAACATCGACATCCATCATTCTAACTCATCAATGGAATCCCCCTCCCATGAACAATCAGCCCTCACGTCACTCAACCAATTTTTCATAACCATGACCACCTTTTTGAGATTGTCAACACGTAGCATATAATGCCGCAAACTTGTCAACACTCCAACTATGCTAAAAATTGTTTAATTTCGATCTAAGACCCAAGAATCCCAAAAATTTGTCATGCAACAAAAGAGACATTTGGAAATTGTATTTCATGTGACTTCCACCATGTCAAAGGTCATAAACAATCTTGATCTAGCTTCACAAGCAAATGGTGGAACAATCCCAATTCATTTTTCAACAATTCGTGCAAAGTAGATCCATTTGAGGCCACTAACCCAAAATTGATTCATCATCATTAACAACTATTGTTTATGGTGGGCCAACAACACCCAAATTTTGGATTTTGATGGCATCAAATACATGTTATCATATTCAGCCACCATTTCTACGATTTCTTTTGCTTTTCCTACAAAACCTTTCACCACATCCAAAAACTTAAAACATGGGTCTAGCATCAATGTTAGCATGTTGTGTGCCTTGGAAGCAATGTAGGTAGATGTAATGTGAGAAATGGAGTTAGGACTGCCATGATTTCACCCATCATATGCATTTGCAATGCTTGCAACTTAAAATCAAAATCCCCTTGCACAAAATTGTTGGAACTAATGTTAGATTATTCAATCTCACTCTACATAGCCACACTTAATGAAAAAATAGCATTTAAGGCATAAGATAACAACGAGTATCCTCAAATCTAATTGAAGATACATTGCTTCACAATAGGAATCATGGTTTCGATAATGGCCTTGGAAACTGCCCGTGTGTGTGCATCCGGTAAGCAACCTTGTGATTCCACCATTTCTTGCCTCCCATAACAAAGATTCATGGCATCCCAATATTCCATGGTTTCACCTAGCCCACCAACTTAAGGTGCAAATGTGAAAGTTTGAACCTTTGACCTCCCTTCACCTCCATATTTAAAGAGCAAGTCCTTATAAACCATTGGACCACTATTTAAATAGATAAAATGATTTGTCACTACACATTATTATACACAATTTTTTCTTAACCTATGTGTAGGCTACCATAAATTATATTATTTCGCTAGTGTTAAACTATTTTTAGGCTACCTAGGTTGGAAATTTAAGCTAGTCCTAGGCTATTCTAAGCTATTTTCAACCATTTAAAATTATTTACCTTTGATTAGTTTATCTCAAACTATTTTTGGTTATTCCAACCTTGGTTAATTTAAGCTATTATAATTTATGTTATTATAAGTTATTCACCCTAAGCAAATTTTGAATATTTTAAATTGTTCCACCCTCAGCTATTCTAAATTATTATCATATATTATAAACTAATCCATTATGTGTTATTTTAAATTATTTCATTCAATGTTATTTAAATTATTTTACCTTAAGCTCTTTTTGTGTATTATATATTACTACCGGTTATTCCACCATAGGCTACTTTAGTTATTCTACTTCAAGCTAAAATTTTAGGTATTTAAGTTATTTCTCTTTACATTATATTATACCCTTAGTCATTTTTGGTTCATTTACCCTATGTTTTCTTTTGGTTGTTCTAAGTTATTACACCCCAAGTTATTATAAGTTATTATGATTTATTTTACCCTAATTTATTTTCAACTTTTTTAGATTATTCCACCTTAAGTTAATTTACATTATTCAACCTTAAATTATTTTCAGCAATTATAGGCCATTCGACCTTAGTTTATTTTAAGTTGTTTTAGGTTATTCCGCCTTAGGATTTTTTTATTATTTTAAACTATTCCACCCTAAATGATTATAGGTTATTTTACGTCAAGTTATTCAATAGGTCATTTTGAATTATTATAAATTATTCCACAATAAGTTATTTTATGCTATTATTGACCATTCTAAAATTATTCCACCCTAGGTTATTTAAGCTACCATTACATGTTTTAGGTCATTTAACCTTATGATATTTTCAGCTATTCGAGGTTATTCTAAGCTATTTCACCTTAACTTTTTTATTTTAAGGTATTCTTAGTTATTGTAAACAATTCCAATGTATGTTATTATAGGTTATTATATCCTAAATTATTTTTAGCACTTTAAGTTATTTTAGGTTATTATACATTAATTTATTTTTAATTATTCCACCCTAATTTATTTTATGTTATTTTACCATAGGTTATTTTAAGGTGTAACCTATAATAACCTAAGGTATATTTTAGGGTATCTATAATAGGTTAGGGTCAAATAACCTATGATATGTTGGGGTAAAATAACCTATAACAATTTATTATATAACAATAAATAATATCTTAAGGTAAAATAACTTAAGATAACTTAAGGTGGAATAATTTAAAATAGTCAAAAGTAGCCTAAGGTAAAATAACTTAAAATAACATAAAGTGAAATAATTTAGATTAATTAAAATAACCTAAGGTGGAATAGGCAAAAATAACTTAAAATAGCCTAGGGTGCAATAGCCCAAGGTATGTAAAACAACATTAAAAAAATAAAAATTGTAATGAATTAATTCAATTAATAATGACTTATGTCAATTAGTATGAAACATGATGATTACGTAACGACAATTGGTGACATAATTTTAAGCAAGGTGAAATGATTGGGGTGAAATGAAGCTATTTCAATTTTAAAGTTTCATAATGATTTAGGCTAGTGAACCACACCCCACCTTTGGACTATTAAATGTCCACAACTTAGGCAAGGCCAAATTCCAATTCCTTCTTTTCAGTTCATATTGCCTTGATTTAGTTGGCACCAAAAGGTCCTTCAATCTATTATATAGATTACCCAAAACAATTACAAACCAATTAATCTTCTTCCATTATTTTACCATTGCAACAAGAAACATCAACTTCTTGTCGACATATGTTCCATGACCTCCCTTGAGCCCAATAATTTGGACGAGGCCTCATATAATTATAGTAAACTCGATGATAGTCATTATGCCAAAAACATGGATTTATGGTTACATCCATCATTCTTTTTGTAGTTGTATGTGACACATGTGATTACATGACTACATAATCAATTTGAACTCGTTACATTAACCATGACATTTATCATTATGTTTGTGACGTGCGATATAATTTTTTGGATTATGATTTTTTGGTGTGGCAATGAAAAGAATGCAGTTGCCCCTAATTTTTTCAATAAAAAAAATTCGCTAATCAATGAGATGCACTACTTTACAAAGGAATGTAGATCACAAATAGCCTAGCCTAATCATAAACATGAAACAAATTGGAAATGCAAGATGTCATAATAGGGAATCGACGAATCAATCTTCCATTTCTTCGTCACAAACCAAATCCTTAACCAATCTATCACACTTTCAATTTGTGATAAAAAATTTCAACACATGTCTATTTCAAATCCTCTTGTGTATCAAAACATTGATGTGATTTTCTTTTTTCATATCTTGTTCAAATAGAATAAATGTTTATGCTTCATTTTGAAGAAATCTCAAATTGTTTGTTGTGTCATAGATGTAGAATAAAACCCTATATAAAAAGTATAGCAATATATAAACAAGATTCTAAGACATTCTAGAAATATTTTGTACAAATCTAGAAGTTTTTAGAAGGAAGGTCCTATGAAATTTAGAATGTTCCAAGCTAGCAATTTTCGCATGGTTCTAAATTGGAACCTATCATCTAGAAGGTTCCATAGGCAAGTATGAATAGAGACCATCGGGGGCATGTCCCCAAATCTCATTAACACACAAGTTGTTGGTTACATTAAGGTTAGTTTGTATGTATTGCATTGTGTTCCAATTTTGCTATTAGAAAAATGTTCATTTCAATCATATCATTGTCGAGTCTTTGCTTTGCATTTGTTTTTATCAATCAAGGAAGTTGTTCTTAAGTATTTATGAAAACATCAACCTTGTCTTTGACAAGTTGGACAAAAAATCGAAATCCAATTGTGTTGATCACAATTAATCATTCATCTTATATTTTCAAATCATGTTTAATTAAAGAAAGAACAAGGTTGATCTTACAATCTTTTGATGTGATTTTTATTGGACAAGATGTAATGAAAAATGAAAAATGGAATAAAAACATGACATGGCTTATAAGTAAGTATTTTAGATATTTTTAAATGAACATTGATAATGCTTACATTGACTACATATTACTTAAATTGACATAACAAATTTTTAAGAACATCATGATTATTAAAAAATGCATATTATCCATCACCATGATCTTTAATTTTGTCATAAATTATTTTGCCAATGCATAATTTTACATTTCTTCTGCGTGGGCTTTGCATTGTTTTGCACTACTAATGATGATCAATTAACATAAGGACAAAATATTAATATATTTAAAATTATTTAAAAATACTTAGTTGTGATACATTGATAATCTAAGATCGTGTAAATTATACATGAAACCATTTCCACTTTCATTAATTCTAGAATATGAAGTTTAATTTTCACCTACTAAAACATTGACATTTTATGGCACCCATTATGTATTTTTTTACGCCCTTTCATTGCCTTTAAAAAAATTGGGACTTTCCAACATCCACCAATATTTTTCCTATGATGTTTTTGACAATGTCACCAAGTTCAAAATATATAAAAAATACTTTTGACCTTAGTGTTTGCAACATCCCCTATGTACTTCTTGTTGTCCTTGGTTTCCTCCAATATTATATCCGAGGCCTTCAACTTTCAAGTTTCAACCACTTGGTGCCCCTTATTGCCCAAAAAGAAAATTTTCATGTCCAACTTAGTGCCCTTAGTGTTTTTAACGTGCCTTTTTTACACCCATGTTAAATTGTTTGTTGCCATTTTTTCATTCCTTATCGAAATTCTCATCTTTTTGTGATTCAATCAAATTATCAAAACAAATATCAAATTATTATTTTTAGCCAAAAAGAGAAATACATAAGAAGAACATTGATGACAATATTACTTCCATCATTTTTTGGTTCACTAAATTTTTCAATTGTGTCTTTTCACGTAACCCACACATAATGAAATGAACATCACTTGTTATGTAAAACCTTTAGTGAATGCAAACCACAATGAAGGAAAAGAAAATGTGTGCATTCCAAAACATGGAAAATTCATGACAAAGTGCTTCATAAAAAATCACAATTTACACAATTTTAATATCTAAATTCTATGGTCAACCCTCATTTTTGTCTTATGTTTGAAACAAAGAATTTTCATTGGATCATTACCAAACTCACAACATGTTTAATTTTCTCCCTCTTGCCCTTTGTGCATATAATTCTCACATAATATTTACATAATTTTAAAAAATCACACAAATTCATATAATTTATGATCTATGAAATGAAAATAAATAAATAGGAAATTGAGTACCATGCATAGTATTGAAATGACTCAATCATGCTTGTTTCCACACATTAAATACAAAGACATCTTTCCATTTTCACCATTTGCAAATTAACATCTACTCCTTTGTTAACAATCTCTTGAACAATATCAACATATTTACATGGAACTCACTAAACAACAAATGTTCATATGTCAATGACATGTCATGTTGAAATAAATACATCTCTACCAAAGGATAATAATGATGTGAGGCAAAGTGTAACGTGTAATGAATCCTCCTTATTGGCACCAAAAGAAAGAAAAGACAAATTCTTCAAATGTTTTTAATTGTGAGATGCTAATTCATTCTTGTATGAAGTTGAGACATGAAAGGACACAAAGATTACAAAAGACATTATTTTGTTCCATTCCATTTAACAAAAATGTCAAGTGGTCCACATCCATAATTGTTGTAATAATAACCACAAATGGACTTTATACATAGTTCACATTAATTAGCTTCAATTATAGTTGTCACTTGAATTTTTTGTAATTAATAATAATATATGTAGTTGAATAAGGGGTGAAAAAAATCAATTATATTATTATTATGTCCCATTGATTGTTCCCCTTCTAGGGTTTGAAAAACACATAGGGGTAGGGGGGCAAAACATTAGCTTGGCTTTTAAGGTTTGAATGGCATGCAAGGGTGAAGGAACAAAACACCCAAAGGGAAAGGGACAACATCCATCACAATTATTGTCGAAATCTTAGCACAAACTCTTTGCATTTCGACCCAAGTTCCACACACTACTACTACCAATCAAGTACACCTTAGATTTGAACTTCTAATGAACTTTTAATATATGTTTTATGTAAAGCTTTGCAATCTTTAGTTTTCATGGAACTATGGAATTTTGTGTAATGTGAAAGAATGATCTATTGAAATATACATAGTGAGTTGTGTCACCTTGTCATTACATCAAATTTAAGAGAACACCATTGGCTATGAAGAAAAGAAATGTGAAAGAAGATTTGGTGATTAAAAAGGAAAAATAAAAGCTTCAAAAGGTGAATCATTTGTCCCCAAAGTCAAACACTTCCCAACTTCATTAACTAAGTTAAAGTAGATGGACAAATGCAAGACGTCAAAGTTATGAAAAAGTATCAATAAAGTTTGATAAGAGGTTTTTGTGTGCCAATCAAATATAAAGATTTGAACATGACTTTTGATCCCACTTCTTTGGAGAAGTACAAGGCCAAGGTGTCAATAATGATTATTGGTTTGAAAAAGCATGAATAAGATTTTGAATTTCAAAACTTTTTAGTTGAGAAAGAATGTGAGAAAATGCAAAAAGGCAAAAAAGAACATGACTTACAATTAACACAATTGGAATCTTTAACAATGGAAGTAAAATTAATTGTTTGATAATGATGAAAGTTGCAACAATATTCAAATAAAAGGTTGTTATATCAAATACATTTGATGTCAAATGGTGCATGTGTGTTTAACACCCCATTGCCTATTGAGATTCCTACAACTATGTTGGTAGGAAGTCATGGAATGATGATTATAAGCCCCAATTGTTAAAATGACATTTGTTTAAACTAGTTAAATTGATTAAAATGTCCTATTCGACTAGTTGGTCAAATGTTACATTTAGCCAAGTAGGACAAAAAATGCACATTTCTAATAAACAAAGATAGGAATGTACACACATGGGACATTCAATTATTTGAAAGGTTCCATAAATATGATTGAATAAATATAATAAATATATTTATTAGTAGTCAACTTGACAAATTGTTGTTTGATTGTTAATCAAAAGTAACAACATTTGATTCAATAGGTATGTAAGGTTTGGGTAGGGATTTGTGAAGGAGATTGAGATAAGAGCCTATTTTGAAGGAAGGAGTGAAGTGCATTTGTGGTTTATGAGTGGTGGGGAACTTATGTGGTTGGAGGATACCTTCATTTTTCTCTCATTCTTGCTTGTTACTTTTTGGACATTTAGAGGATGACTAATGGTGAAGGAGATTATATTTGATGTTGGAGAAAAATAAATTGTGACCCATGGAAGTATGGAAGACATTTACTTTCCCCTTTATTTCTTGGTACAAGGAGAGTATGAAGTATTATTTGGTATAGAAGATTATAGCAATTATTGTATTTTTTTCTTTTTTCTTATTTGGTTACTAGAGATGGTAGACAAAAACTATAATTAGAAAAGAACATGATCAACTACAATAGGAGGCTAGTAGTATGAAAGGAACAATATGAAAGCATCAATTACTAAAGGGTGAAGGCTTAGTTTACCATGAATTACTAGGCTGTATAATTATCATGAAGTGGTTGGAAGGTAGTTACCTTCCAACCCCCACTTTGAAGTTTTTGAAATTGTTATCAATGTTTGTTTATGGTTTTTATTGACTTATTACTTAGAAGATATGATTGTTTTCCACTCAGCAACCCCTTGGTTAAATGGTTTTCATGTCTTCATTCACTTTTACCAAACAATTTTCATCCCATGTGATCTTAAGTTGTTAGGTCTATGATGAACACCATGTTATATGATACAATCAAATTTGAAATTCACACATATAATGATGAACTATTGGAAACCATATGGGAACATATGAAAGAAATAAAAAAGGGAGAGGGGGAGGGGATATTATTAAATTGATAACCTCCATCTCTTTTACATTTTTACTTCATTTTCATATCTTGAAAGTGAAACTAAAATTAAATTTTAAAGATTTATTTAATCATTAAACTACATGTGCCATAAATGTAGAGTTTTTTTCCTTAGCCATGTGGTTTTAGTGGCTATGGAGACCAACATTCGACCCTTGTTGCCAACATATATTATAAATTGTGTGTGTGTGTACACAACTATACATACATACAATATGTACATACTCATATATAAGTAGGTCATATTTTTGCATGATGGTTTTGAAGAATAGGTATGTACCTATTACATACACCTACCTATGTCCCTACAAATGAAAGCACACTAAGATATCCAATTTTTGGTGTCACATTGCAATTTGTGCATAGGGGGTATGTTGAGATTTAAGTCTATTTAATTTTGATACTTGATCAAACATTAGAAAATATTCAAATTTTCATAATATGAAACAAGCATTTGACATTGTAAAAAAATAAAAATGAAAATACTCTATGTATTGTAAATTCAAAGTGAACTTTTTAAGGTACTTGCCCACACCACAATCACAACATGAAATTATGGTTTTTGCCAAACAAGTAGCATACATATTTGACATTTTGAGCCATCAACTATTACACTTCATTCAAGACAAACAAAGGTAACAAACAAATGATGAATGTACAATTTACTTTCTAGAAAATAGGTTATGCTTGCACTTGTTGTAGTTAAGATTTCTATGTAAATAACATGTAAATGGAATTAGTTCATTTATTAACCTATTAATTGAATTGAACCTATTAACAATTAATACCTATAAACTTTAATACATATGTTATATATAATATTGGATTAATGCATACCTTATATTTAATTATAAGTTGATTTCTAGAACAAACATAACCTTATTATAGAATTAATTATATTATAAATTTTACCCAATGACCAATATATGGTACCTTATATATTTTTATTGTGTAATTTCTGAATTGAAAAAAAGGTTTCCACCCCCCCCCCCCCCCCCCC
>Ga0209611_10011889_pt1 | contig 12389 bp, 10 predicted proteins | sample S1TSphgellanicum_3_FD_187693 | JGI IMG/M metagenome (GOLD analysis project Ga0209611, IMG submission 187693) | Host-associated microbial communities from peat moss isolated from Minnesota, USA - S1T2_Fc - Sphagnum magellanicum MG (SPAdes) (version 2) | ecosystem: Host-associated > Plants > Peat...
GAGGTGTTCTTTATACCATTGGAAAGGTCTTGAAGTGTAAATGTCCAAGATGGCCTTGCATGAGCCATTTGTACATCTTCAGCATAAGTTATGGTCGAAAGAAGGGCTGGGAGTCAAACTGGCAGTTTGACTCCTGACCACTAAAAGTCAGGAATCAATTTGATCCCGGTGTGTGTAGGTTGAGTGCAACACACCGTTGGAAAGCTCTCAAGGAAAACTACAAGTTTGCTTTAGACCTCGCCCCGATTGGAGGTTGGAGCGAGAAGTTATGAACGGCCAAAGTCTCGGGAGTCCAAACCGGGACAATTTCGGGACTCCACTTTGGGAGTCCTGGGAAAAAGTGCCATTTGGATGCAAGTGCGACGAAGAGTCACAAAGAATACTATATGGGGGAAGGTGGTGGCTTCCCCTGAGTCCGGGCCATGGTGAGTCAAGTGAGTCCAAGGTCGCCCGTGGCTTGTCCTAGCACCAAGCGTGCTCCAGAATGTGAACTAATCAACTTGTTGGTTGGTTTGATGCAGGTTCGAGTAACTAAATAGTTTGTCCCTCTTCTTAGTATAATCTCAGAGCTTTCAGCACGCCCCTCTTACCCCCTTTAGTGTTGGGAGCGTGCCCCGAGTCCCTCGCATTTTTGCAACTTGAGTGACTTAGCTTCAACTTGGGGCTAATTAGGGACTCGGGAGCACGTCAAGAAATTATCCTTTGATGAGTTTTATCGACTAAATGAAAACATCGTACATAAAAATAAAATATTTTTTATTTTGATTAAATGACATGGTTTATTAATTGAATATAAATATATATCGTATCATTGACTAATGTTTGGCACAAAATAATTCACAAAAGGTCTTACGAAAAAATAATAATAAAATGATTGCATATACCTGTTGAAATCTTGGGGGCACATTAAATGTTAAAATTCCGCATTACCTACATGAAACATGGTATTGTTTGGGGGTATTAGGCGAGTAACCCCTTTTCCCACCCTATTAATACCTGAAATTTTGATACACACATATTTAAACCATCAAAGTTTTAATTATATTTTGTTTACAGTGAGTTATGATACTTGATTGAGAAGAAGGAACACATGATAACTTCCACTTTTTTAGGGTTGGAATGATGTAATGAAAAAAATGCAACCATTTGCTCCTTTGGATGGATAAATTATAATTCATGCTAGACATGTAACATACATATATGATGTTTTGAACCATCAACCATTCTACTTCATTAAAAAAATAAAAAAAGAAAAAATTCAACGACTATATGTTTTTTTATAAACATGTCATGCTTGCACTTGTTGCAATCAAAATTTCCATGTAGTTCATTTATTAGTACTAGTTTCATCTATTAATTGAACCTATTGACAATTAATATTTAAATTTTTAATACATATGATATATATATATAGGGATTAATGCATACCTATATTAATTATAAAATATTATCATAATAAAAATAACCCTATTATAAAATTAATTAAAAAACCAATATATGGCACCTTATAGTTTTTGAATTCAAAGAAGAATGTCATCCTAGGGTTAAAATATTTGAAAATGCATGTACGGACTTATTGTAGCCAAAAATTAAGGTATTCATTTCTAGGACACCACCACATATATAATATATACCACTAACAATGTTAAATTATTCATGTAGACAAAACAAAATCTCCACAACACTTTTACAACTTGCCTTAATGCATTTATTTATTCAAACTTACAAATCTAACATACATATAAATAAACAAATTTTCCATGTAAATTTTTTGCTTCACACACATATTTATTAGAGAAATGGGAGGATCATGTTTTATTATGTGCCATATTTGGTTCTTCTCTCAAGCCCAATTCCTAATTCAACACCCACATTTCAAATAGACATAAATTCACAAGAAGATATGCACCCAAATTCCCATCATTTCCATGTAACTTCAATGCGTGTTGAATTTTTGTATATGCCAAATACCATCCCACAAGCAAGTCACATTCCTATGGAACCCAAAACATTATGATTCATTGTCTACCAACAACCATTTGCCACTTAAAAACATCACCACATTTACTTATTAGAATACACATTCAAACCTCAACTTTTGTTTTCTTCCTAAAAAATGACATCAACAATCAAACAACTAATTGGCTTGCAAAATGATAATCCAAAATTTCATATCTATTATGATTCCCACAAATCCCTCGTCTATTCATTCTTCCTATAATTCCAATGAACAAAAAGCCCAAAATTCTCAACATATTCATCAATCTATTAGCATTTAGATTCATGTGTGAACGCTAATGACAAACCCACAAGGTTGTCTGTGAAATGCAAATTGCAAGAATAATTTTAAAAATCAACTTGCATTCCCAATTTGCAAAACTTGAACCACAATCAATCAGATCTCATTCATAAACCCATAGGGTTGTTTGTGATTAGCATTCCACAATTGTTCAAGATAAAAACTCCCCATTTGCATTGAAACCTTTAGGGATATCTATAGTTATCATTTGATATTCCCCATCTTTAAATTGTCATGTGACAACGCATTCTATAAGAAGAATAATGCAACATAAATCTATGCTTAACTATAGAACAACATTGAAGAGAATGCTAACACATATGCACTATGGTCATCCTAATAACACTTATCTTCATTCCTCCCTACTCAACACAAATTGTTTGTGGACTTAGCTCTACTTTTCTCTACCAAACACCACCACCATAGTCTCCATTTTTTTGCTTTTGTCCCTCCATCTTCTCACCATTGCAACATCAACACACAAGGTGCTCAATAACAACATTGAAAAGAAAAACATTAAAGTTGTGACAAGAAATTATCCTTTGATGAGTCTTATCAACCAAATGAGAAGAAACTCTTTTGCATTCTGATTAAATAAAGCTAGAACTGGAGGTCTTGAGAGCCTTTTCTCACAGCCTTTTCTTGCAAGTCAGCTAAGCTACATGTGCTCATGCGGATAAGTTCAATAGGCCACATTGACAAAAGATTAAAACCATTCGTCATGACATAAGCTTGAGTTGACATTCATCTGTAGTAACAGGAGTGGATTATTGTGACTCATATTAATTAGTTGTGGGGATACCAGTTTTTTTTTCTTTTGTGATATTATCTTTGATTGGCCCATCGCAGAAAAATTAATTGAGATTTGGACAGTCCCAAAATAGATATGTTGTAATCTCCTCCTTTGGGCTGGTTATAGGTTATCCTAGAACTTAGGGCAAAGGATATGGGGTAAAGTGAAGAGCTATTGGGAACATGTTGGGGATCGCCTTGAGAACTTGGGGGAAAATGTTAAAAACCCATTGAGAACTTGTTACAGAAAAGTGACAACTTCATTGGAACACGTTGAGAACAACAAAAATCCAACACCCCAACCCTCCCCCCAAAAGGAAAAACCCTAAACCCTAAACCTGCTGCCTCACCTCACCAACTGCAAGAATTTTTTTCTACATGTGCTCTGTGCCACTTTCGGCTTAGGCTAATGGCAGGGGCATGAACTATGGGTATTATAGCTGAACAAGGGTATGAAAATGTTAAGAAACAGATCAATCAAAAAGAAAACTTTGACATTTGCTGGAGTTGCCGCGAGAAGAGCCTCCTATCAGTGTTTTCTTTCAATTTTCTGAAGGAGCCAGGTTCCCAAGCATCCCTTGGACTTAACTGGCAACAATGTTTCAAGGACCTGGCAACATTATTTCAAGGAACTCTTAAAACTGTATCCAGTAGACATAAATGTGTCGACACCTTCCCCAAATAGAACAGTTTTTAGGGGATTTTGAATGATTAACCCCTTCTTTTTCCCTTTGTTATGGTAGCTGCCCTTTATAAAAAAAAGTAGAATTCTGATGATAACTTGCAGAAAGAAAAACACAGGCTCCTATTCCAGAAGTGCAGGATTTACCATTTCAAGGCACAAATATCTAGTGTATATCTAGATCCCAAATAAGAAATATTTCTGACGATTTAGTAAAGTCTCAGCCAAGTTTTGAAAGAAAATTTGATGAGTTTTAAGCAATAGAAAGGTCGATCTTCCAACCTTTCCAAATTTTGAATAGCACTTCACCTACCTCCCTGGTGTTGAGTACCTCAAATCTTGTATCTATATGAACACATTTCATCATAAAGTATAAAATACCCTTCTCCCAGGGCCTTTTCTACTTTAAAGAATGACTCAACTGCTATGTAAGAGGTGTTTGCATATTTGTAAAGGATTCAGAGAAAATTTGTAGCACCTTATATCCATGAATTTCCCTCCTACAAATTGGGAAGGATATTATGCCTACTCCTCAAGGGTGGGAGGAAAATTATGCCTACTTATACGAATAAGAACTCTCCGACTTTTGAGGAGTAGGCATACAAACCCTCCCATTCATTCGCATTATGATCTACATAGGTTTGGTTCATGATAAATTTTGCCTCGGGCTTTACAGTAAGTAAAGCCCATGGGCTGGGCTGGACTGGGCTATCGCTTTGTGCTAGGCCCCTTATTTTGACAATGCCCCCGCCCTAGCGGTTTACCCTACACATAAACAACTGGCAAATTTTTAACTTTGTATTTCTGTAGCGATTGTAATATGAAATCTTTGTCAGGTATCTAAGATCTTCTGCAGCATTACTGATTTCCCACGCTGGAAAGTTGGTACTGCAGGGTTTTCCTTTCAAGCTCTTCTTTCAAGCGTTAAATATTTTAGTCAAAAGACCCAGTACGACTCTTCTGTCCCCTTGTACTAGCACTGCTGTACTGGCATTGTTGGACTGACAGTACCGTACTCGCAGTGTTGTATGAGCTCTCCAGATATGGGAGGGTGGAAGGAAGGGGGGCAAAGGACCACATGCATTCAATTTAGGAACATGAACCATGAAGAAAAAGACAGATCAAAATCATTGTCCAGAAGGATGGCCCACTCGGCCCTTCGGGGTTTCGCAATCCCTTGTCACCAGGCCGCACCTCAAAATAGTGAAGGTCCTCTAGAACTGCCCTGGTACTCTAGAAATGCCTACTGGTCCTACAGTAGGCACTTTATTCGGTACCAGCGGCCCTCTTTTATAGAATTGACCAGATTTGTCAGCGGCCCTCTTCAGATTGTTCAGCGAGACTACATTCCGTGGTTCATGCAAAATGTACAATATTGACCTAATTCTTTTCTTTGAATTTGCAGGTACTTTGCTTGGCAGGACTTTCAAGTAGGCTGGGATGTACCTTTCTAATCTATAAGCTCCTTCCAACAGGTTACTTTCAAATTCAGTTCTATTTAGGGGAGGGAAGGGCATTGTGAGAGGGTGTTTATCGCACTTGCTTATGTGTTGGCATCGTTCTCACATTGCCCCATTTCATTTTTTTGCTACTCTAAATGCCTATGCCACCTGCACATGGAAAATCATGCATTTGGTGAAGCTTCAACATTCAGACTTGCCTCAGTACCTTGGGTTAACCTCAACCTCTAGATAGGTGGGACTAATATTTGCTGCGGACTTCCCAAGTGATCCAAGGCCTTGTTGCTCGGGATTACCAACTCATGTCTTCCGGCCTAACCGCAAACTTCACCTAGTTCGAAGACTTAGTGCAAATTTCACCTAGTTCGAAGACTTAGTGCACTGCAACTAATGCTTCAAACTCCCTTCCTCAAACTCTCACTTGTTGGCACCTATGCAACTTGTGAGTATGTCAAATCGGGAATTGAACCCAACCCAACATTTAGATTCTTAACCCAAGCCGCCATGGGGGTCGCCCCATGGTGGTTCGGACTTGGGCCTCAATTAGGCGAGCCCCACATTTGAGGTTCCACCTAGAAGGGCATGTCACTCTCCCCCACTTTAGAAATGTCAACATCCATGTTGACGTTTCTTCACGTGACCGCCCTAGGTGCTTTCACCATCTCCTTTTTTTACCCCTTTTTAGATTAGCTACTTCCTGATTGATAAAGTCCATTTGCATTATGTTTTTGTGTTCTCACTGTATGAGGTTTTACTAGGTGTGTCTTTCATTTTCACTCAATGCGCTCATGTAATGTTTTCCATCAAATCCCCTTTATTCGACCATCATCTTTTTCATCTTCAGAGTTCCTTTTGAGTTTTAGCTTAGGAGTTCTAACCACCATGCCAGATGAAAGTTGTAAACATGCCAACATAAGGTGTTAGTTTGGGCTCTACAATCCAAATCCCTTTTACCCAACTAGGACATGAATCATGAATTCATGCATAGGAAATCTAACTTCTCCATTTAGGGATGTGCCATTTTTTTTGCACGCACCACCACCCTAATTTCGCCTAATCAAAGCTTGAAATTTTTTGATTCAAATTCAACCCCAAATCCATTTTTGTTGGTTGCCATTCCCTTGCTTATCTTAGTTAGTAACTCCTTGTGAGCCTTAACCTTTTCACAACTAACCACGTTTGTGAAAACCTTTAATCTTCGGTTAATGAATAGTTAATTTTGTGAATGTTCTCCACCACTTTAGAAGTTGGTGTCTTCATCAATATTTAAGCCCCTTACAAGTGGGTCTTTCTTTTTTTTTCAATTTTTTCTCACTCCAAGTTCATGACCCTGTTCTTGTTCAAACTTATTTACCATTTTTGGGAAGTGGTCTAGGTGAACAAGCTTCTTCCATACTGCCTCCTTATGATGGCAACCCATGTATTTCATCGGATACTCCTTGTTTTTAAGGCATGTTTGCATCACATGGAGTGTGTTTTCGATTTCAATAGCTAGCATGTGTTCAATGGTGGTAGATGTGAATTTAATTATTTTAAAACCATTCCACATTTATTATAACAACAATTTTGCACTACAAATATACATTGATTCACAATTTTGCACTGATCCTAAACACATGTTTGTTTGTAGTCCATCGAAACACTAGATTCATGATTATTTTTGATAATCAAAATTTGTAATCCAAAATACAATGTAAAAATAACTACAAACATAATTACAATTCATTTTCATGACATTTTTAATACCATAGATGATTCACACAACAAATTGGATATGGAAATCAATGAAGAAGTTTGTACTCCCTTGTTTATTGAAAATTTTAACAAAATTATAGCAAAAATTCATGTTCTATTGAAGTGTAATCAAACAATAAATCAAACATGTAATATCAAACACCAAAATATGTAGTTTTTCTACAAAGTACCTACATTTCTATTCTTATTCCAAAACTATGTGTTTATGAATGTCCTCCACTTTCCCAAAACTCCCACTCTTGGGCAGTCCCCAAGTCACCATAGATTCGGGATTGCTTCCATCTTAATGCCTTTTTTTAAAAAGTAGTGCCTTTCACCTTTTGTCGTTTATGCAACTCTTTAAAATAATGTTGGGCAAGTAGATCTTGCACATAGGCTTCCCTTATTTTCCATTCCATGTTGCTTTCACCTTGAAAGATGGCCTTTAATGCTTGGGTCTTGGTCGAAGGTCTATTTAATTGAATTTTTTTTCCTACTTAGTGCATCAGGGACTACATTGGCCGGTCCTAGCTTATGGATTAACTCCACATCCAACAATGTCAATGTGTCATGCCATTTTAGTTGTTTCGTTGAAGCCTTTGGCTACATTAAAATACTGCAAAGAGACATTATATGTGTAGGTCTTATGCGTCCCCAAATAGTGTCGCCATGCTTTCAAATAACACATGACGACATACAATTCTTTCTTGTGAGTTGGTCATCATAGTTGAACCCCACAAAGCTTCTTGCTCTCAAATGTAATCAAGTGCCCATCTTGCATGAGCACCCCACCGATAGCAAAATCGCTTGCATCAATGTGGACTTCAAATGGTTTGGTAAAGTTTGGTAATTTTATTACAGGGGCAGATAAAAATTTATCCTTCAAGTCTTCAAATGCCTTCTACTCCTCCTCACTCCATTTGAAGGATAACTTTTTTTTAAGGAGATCCAAAAGTGGTTTCACTAGTTGCAAAAAAAGTTTTATAAACTTCTAGTAGAAATTAGCCAAGCCTAGGAAAGATCAAATTCCTTTGACTATGATTGGTATTTTTTAGTCTTGTATGGCTTTTAACTTCTTAAGGTTGAGTCTCACCCCTTTTCGTGATAATATATACCCCAAGAAGTCCATCACTTCTTGGGCAAACTCACTTTTCACCCTGTTGGCAAAGAGTTAGTTCTCTTGAAGCATACTCAAAACATATTCTAAGTGCTCTACATGTTCTTTCATTTCTTGGAGTACACCAATATATCATCAATATAAATGGTCACGAATTCGTCCATCTTTTCATGGAAAATAGAGTTCATGAAGGTTGTGAATGTTGATGAAGCATTACACAACCTTAATGGCATCACCATGAACTCATAGAAGCCATACTTGGTCCTCATTGCCATTTTTTCTACATTTTCATTTGCAATGTGAATATGATAATATTTTAACAAGTGAGATTAATTCAGCTGAAGTACTTAGCCCCATTGACTTGATCCAATAGATTGTCAATGCGAGGCAAATTAACACACCCCCACATTCTTTGAAAGATTCAAATGCGAGTCTAAAAATGGAAACAACATAAGAAGGAATTGGGGTACGTTCCCTAACTCGTAACACTTTGAGGGTAGAGGGTGCGCTGGAGCTTTGAGATGGGGACTAGGACGAATGACAAATGGGTCAATTATTCACACAAACTAAACAAACTAAACAACAAGTTGGTTAATGCGTGGTTGGAGCGCTTTTGGTGCACAAACAAATCACAATCATACACGAACTCACAATACTCACCATAGTTTGGACTTGGGGGAAGCCACCACCTTCCCCCTTCTAGTATTATTTGTGTTTGGCCACGCGGCCTACACCTTAATGTCATTTTGTCTTGAAATTTTTGAAATTGGGACTACCGCAATTTTAGAGGCCCATAACTCTTTTTATAGACTTCCAATTGAGGTGATGTCTAAAGCAAAGTTGTAGCCCTTGTCAAGATCTTTTCAAAAATATGTCACACTTCACCTGCACACAAGTAAATCAGGGAGACTTTTGACTTTTAGTAGTTGGGGGTCAAATTGACAATTTGATTCCTAGCCTTTCTTTTGGTCATAACTTGTGTTTCAAGTACTCAAATGGGATGTATGAGCCCATTTTAGACATCCACGTTCCAAAAGCTTTCCAATGGTGTAAAAAACTCTTTAATCCAATGAGTTTTGTCCTCTAAAATCGTTTTTTGAATATTTGGAAATCCATTGGGACTTCAACTCCCAAAGTGAGAGCCCACTTGGGAGTGTGTGGGTTCATTCCCTCACACCCTTCTACACTCCTAAGAGCATAAAATGTGATTCCTGGGCTTCATTTTCAACTTGCGCCTTTGCAAGCCCTTGCTTTGGTCACGAGCCCAAGGTGAGGGTCACGACACAAATGATAGTTATTTTATTCAAGGCATAATAGTCAATACACATTTTCAACTTGTCATGTTTTTTATCCACAAACAAAACATGTGCCCCTTAGGGCGACTTGTTTTGCTAAATATACCCTTGATTAAAGAAGTGGTTTAATTTTTATAAAGTTATTTTAGTTCCTTTTGGTTTAACTTATAGGATGCTTTAAACGGTGAAACCAATCCAGGCACCATTTTTATTTTATGGTTAACCTCTTTATAAGGTGGAAAGGCATCAAGAAGTTTGTTTATTAGAACTTCCAAAAATTTATTGAGTGAATCAAAAATACAAGCAAGGGGTTGTCTTACCCATTGTGGCTTAGGCTCTCCTTAGGAGATTTTCAAAAACATCAAAATAAAAAAAAACTAGGTGATTTTAATTCAATAGCTAAAACAACCAAGTTCATTCCCATTTCTACCAATGCATAATTATGATTTACATCTAAGTTCATTAGTTTAGAGCCACATTTGGCACAAATTCTCAACCTACCTCCATTGCAGAAGATGTCTATTTTGTAGGCATCCAAAAATGTGTGTCCTATAATTACATCAAAATTATCTAAATCACACAAGGTGAAGTTTTCAAAAAATTGAATTCCTCCACAAAACAACTTGATTTTTAATGTTACTCTAAACAAGGGTCTAGCTATGCCTTATGCCAATTGCATCATGATTGGGTCTACCACTAATTCGGTCTTGACTCCAAATCGTTTCGCCACCTGCACAACCTTGGCCCCACTTATGTTTATTACAACTTTTACTCCCATTGCTTGGGCCAACTTGATTCTTCTGGGTGACCCTATTTCTGGTTTCACCCTTGGGGCATGCAAGAGCTTCATCCTTCATACACTCCACAATCTTCATTAGCCCTTGGCATGTCTCTAAAATATTAGTTTTTTGGTAGATTATTTTTCACACCGAAAGCTTGAGTCCATGTAGGATAATTAACTTTTGAGCATACTCACATTTCAAAGGGACCATAATTAGCATGCAACTAAAGTCTTGGACGTAGGTGGTCAACAAGCCCCCGTTGTCCTTTTGGGTGAGATCCAATAACTCCAACCCATTTCAAAGCACCAAGTTTTTGCGACATGAACCTCCCGTCTAGCCATAACTTGAATTCCTCCCAGGAGAGGGTTTCAAGTAGCTCGGGTGTCTCTTGTTTTTGGGACATCCACCACTCCCATGGGTGTTCCTTCAACATGGTTTGAGTGAAATGAATTCGCTCCCTATTAGTTTTGAAATGTTGTGTTTCCATATACGCTTCTACTTGGTGCGATCATGGCCACACTCACTTGGTTTTTGTTTCCTTCCCTACAAAGGAATTTGACAGCCTCACCTTGATGGTTGCCTTGGCAGAACCCCCATTTGGGGCACTACCGATGGCACCCAAACCTTTCGTAATACAGTTCATCAACTTGGCTATCTCTTGGTTCTATGTTGTGGCTTCCCCTTATTGAACCATAAACACACAGAAAGCATCCATAAGAGCTAAAAACTCTTTGGATGATTTCTCCGCCCTTGGAGCTTCCTCCTTTTGTTTTTCAAGAAATACGTCCATAACCAAACACTCTAGGGCTTGCTTGCCCTATCGCAAGCCTTACCTTGGGTTAGCGACCAAGGCAAGGGCTTGCAAGAAGGAGACCTGGGAGGCACATCTTATACTCCCAGGAGTGCAGGAGAGTGTGAAAGAATGAACCCTCACACTCCCAAGGCAACTCCCACTTAGAGAGTTGGAGTCCCGAAGGACTCCTGAATCTTCAAGGAGCGATTGCAGGGGTCAAAATCCATTGGTTTGAAAAGTTCTTTATATTATTGGAAAGCTATTGAAATGTGGATGTCTAAAATGGGCTCACATCACCCACTTGGACATTTGAAACACAAGTTATGGCCAAAAGAAAGGCCAAGAGTCAAATTGGCAATTTGACTCCCGACCACTAAAAATCAAGAATTGACCTGATTTTCTTGTGTGCAGGTGGCGTGCAACATATCGTTAGAAAGCTCTCAACAAGAGCTACAACTTTGCTTTAGACCTCATCTTGATCGGAGGTCTGCACACAAAGTTATGGGGCTCCAAAGTCGTAAGAGTCTCAACTTTGGCAATTTCGGGACTCCCACTAGGGAGTCCCGGGACAAAAAGCCATTTGGATGTGGGTATCGTGGAGAGGCATAGAGTATAATATAAGGGGGAAGGTGGTGGCTTCCCCCAAGTCCGAACCGTGGTAAGTCTTATGAGTCCAAATTTGCCTGTGGTTCGTCCTAGCACCAAAAATGCTTCAATAGTGCACTAACCAACTTGTTGTTTGGTTTGTGTAGATCCGAATGAATGATTAAATGCTTGTCATTTTTCCTAGTCCCATCCCGGAGCTCTAGCACGCCCTTCTACCCCCTAAAGTGCGATGAGCTAAGGAACGTGCCTCGATTCCTTGCATTTTCGTTGTTTTCAGTTTGGACTCATATTTGAGTCCATTAAGGAGCTTGGGGGTGTGTCATGCCCCCTTTTTGCCTTGGCACACCCAAAGGGGCAATTAAGGAATTCACATCTCCACTTGACTTTAAAGAATGAAAGTCAACATGTTCATTTGACTCCACAATCGGTTCAAAAACTTTTTCCTTCCCTTTTGCTTCTAAGGAGTTGTGGGAGCTTTCACTAGTGAACCCATGCTCACCTTGTCCACTCCCTTCCTTTGTTTGACAAGGGAAGGAATCCTCTCATGGGCCTTTTTTTTGTTCATGTTAACCTGTCATAACCTTAGCCTTGGGCTCACGATCGAGGCAAGGGCTTGCAAAGGTGCGAGCTATGAATGAAGCCCAAGAGTCACGTTTCATGCTCCCGGGAGTGCAAGAAAGTGTGAAGGAATGAACCCGCACACTCCCAAATGAACTCCCAAATGAACTCCCACTTTGGGAGTTAAAGTCCTAATGGATTCTTGAATCTTCATAGGGAAATTGCAAGGGTCAAAATTGATTAAATTGAGAAGTTCCTTATATAATTGGAA
>Ga0209611_10011890_pt1 | contig 12389 bp, 5 predicted proteins | sample S1TSphgellanicum_3_FD_187693 | JGI IMG/M metagenome (GOLD analysis project Ga0209611, IMG submission 187693) | Host-associated microbial communities from peat moss isolated from Minnesota, USA - S1T2_Fc - Sphagnum magellanicum MG (SPAdes) (version 2) | ecosystem: Host-associated > Plants > Peat...
AGATATAGCAAACAGGGTTCAAGATCTGCTCGTAACAATAATCTCCAAGCCAAACCTAGGTTTAGGTTTTCTTTCTCACCAGAGTGTGTGACATCAAAAATCACTTATAGGTTAAGCATAACTTACAGATTAGTGGATGATGCATGTCCACTGACTTCTGTTGATATCTTGAAAGATCAACTGTTGTTAGAAACTAAAAGGTTATAGAGGGTTAGGCATCTTTGAGCATTTGAGGCATTGTGCTCTCTCAATTGAGCTTCTATGGGTGGAGGGTGAGCTTCGCACGGAAGATCTGTAGCCTAAGCAAAGTGCTGAAGTGTCGAGGCAATTCTTTTGTTGACATAGATGGTAGCAAGTGGGTTGTAAAAAACAGAATGCAAAAATAAGATGTTCTTATTAGGCAATGGGGACAATGACATTTACCATTGCCCAACAAGAGTGCAAAAGATAAGAGCTTTGGTTGTGAAGGTCCAGGGCATTGAATGCCAACCCAAAACAAAGCCTGTTGGTGTGACATGTGGGTTGCCACTGTACCATTCACAAAACTGATGAGAGAGCATTTCCACTTGTGAATTTCTGCAAGAGGTTTTTGTGAAGGACTGAAAATTGTTATTGCCAACAAGTCTTTAACAGTAATATTTCCAGGGATGATAAAACTAGAGCAAGTGTGATACATCAAATACTGGAAGTTTAATACCTTTGTTCTACTGAACAACCTGAATCCCAGGAGTGGTGTAAAAGTTGGTTTGCTACTGTAACTTTACAACGACCACAGCCCTATGTAGATAAACTAAATCTGCTTCAGACACCGAATGTTGGCTTGTGATGAGCACAACCCAACTTAGCAAAAAAACCTCAATCTGCTTTAAATGCCTATTGGTGAACACAAAAACATAATTTGGCAAAACCAAATGTAGATCTTCATTTTATATCCAAGTACATATCTGTGAATCATCTTTCTATTCAATGAGTTTATGAACTATTTTTAGAGAGAATCTATCACGAGATGTACATAGCTAAATTCACACATCTCTCTTTGGAGAGCCAAATTTGGAGGAAATGTCCAGGTCTTTCTTACACAAGGTTTTTTTAAGAGAATTCAGGGATGGCCTTCTGAAGTATTGGAAACTGGTGGGAGTTTTCTGCATTGGACATGCCAGGATTGCCTGTTATATCCAGCAGATAGGAAGGAGTTTTGGAGTCAATGCTAGAATCTAACAACTGCATCCCTCAGAGATTTGCAAATTCTCTTCTGGTGCATCCTTTTAAAATCACTAGTTGTCTAAATAAGGTATTGATGATCTTGAACCATGTAGGCCGTTGGCACGGATCGTGGTGCCAACACTCGAGCAAGAGTTGGGTCATCCCAGGGCTCAAGTAGTCAGGCAGCTTTGGTCGTCGGCCTGACAATACCGCATCGTAGTCTGTCCTTTGGAGGCCTTCACATTGAAAAGGAATATGGCCAGTGAGGAGCTCATAACACACCATGCCAAAACCATACACATCTACTGCGCTTGTATACGTGGGCGTGATATCCTCCTTCACTGCCTTCAGCACTTCTGGTGGCCTCCAAAACCCGGTGCCCACAACGCCATCCGAGCTCTCGTAGTCCCCAACATAAACACTAAACCGATCATAGGCCAAATCTTCTTTTAATTCGACTTTTCTAGAATGCTGATATCGAATGCTACCGTCCTCATCATATTCACCTGGCGACACAAAGATGTTGGAGGCTTTGAGGTCTCTGTGTATGATTCCAATCCGCCACAGACTTTTCATTCCAACAGCGATGCGAGTCATTATGTTCAATGTCGAGCGATAAGGAAAAGGCATGATCATCATTTGCGTAGCATCATCATCCTGCATGTTGCTGCGCATCCGAGACTTGAGATAGTCCATTCTCTTGTCGATAAGATTTCGCAAATCTCCTCGATAGGCATCCATGACAACCGACACCTCTCCGGTGATATCATCCACTGAGAGGCCAATCAGGCGGCAAACACCCACATAGCGCCGTACTGTTCGCACATTCCTGATTCGCCAACACAACTCCTCAACTGCACGAACTCCGAGACGGCGTTTGTATCTTTTGACCACCACATTCTTCGATTCCCCCGGCGACCAGGTGTATTTACCCAGGGACACATGTGCCTGGCCCCCTTCTGCGATGGACTCTACTGTTTCAAGTTGTGATGGATCTATTGATGTCAGTTCCAGCAGGTAGGTCCTCTCATATTTATGAGTCTCCTGCACAAGACGAGCTGCTGGATCCTCCTCCGGCTCTGCAAGCTCACTCCAAAGGTACTCAGGTGCGCTCCCGTAGTACGTCTGTTGGCTTAGTTCTCTTAGATTCGGATGCTCCTCCGCCTGTAGCTCGCTCCCAACGCAATCCCAGTATTTGCTAGAGCATGATGCGTCCATGGCGATTGAAATCAAGGCTGGCTGCCTACGAGCTGGGATGGGTGTTGGCTGGCTCACTACTCGTGACAATTTGATCATTAACTCCGGAAAGTAGAGAGAGATTCAGCAAAACTGCAAGAACACACTTGCGAGTTGGATAACACTAATATGCAAGCAAGACAAGGGAAGAACGTGGGTGGGGGGTATATAGACGGAAAGAAAGCGGGATGAACGAGACAGCAGTTGCGATAAAGAGATGGAGAAGCTGGGCATTCTCATCAACAAAACGTACCTATAAAGAAGCAAGCTTGAGAGAGACGAAGAAGAGCGCCGCGCTGTGGTCCGTGATGAGAAGAACAACTTGAGCGACAAACGTGAATGCGAAGAAGCAGAGGGTTGACGGATACGCGGAAAAAGCAAGCAATTTGTGCAACAGTTCGCCGTCGGCTTTACCGATACAAAGCCGGAAGCTCCTGAAAGGTCTGAGATTGGGGACCAGAGGAAACGCGCCGGGAAGACCGTACTCGCCACGGGACCCACCACTGGCACGTCACATGGGAGCTTGAAAGATTCTACGGATACGCGTGAATAAGAAGAGGCCGCTGTCGCAAACGTGGGCAATCGACGGAGACTGGTCCCGCAGCTGTGGATGTGTTTCCACCATCTTAGGGACTATCGGTTTTGGCCTGTGTCGCGCACTGTATCGTCGGGGAAACTTTCAGTTTGATGATGCCAGTCTTATTACTGGCCCAAAGCCTGCTTGCTTGCTTGCTGCCAACCCAGCCTGTTAGGTCTATGTCCGATCTTGGAGCATTTTGGAGACTGGGGTTTTTCTTTCTTAGTATCGGGACCGCCTCCAAAGAAGAGAGGCCGATCCTATGGTGGTCCTGGTGATTGGGGTAGCAGAATTTGTTGGCCAGAACTCAGGCCTTCCTTGCTTTGAAAAAACGTGGTGATGGGGGCGTTGTGGACATCGATAATTTCAACAGCTACTATGAGATTTCTCTGAAGAGATCAGCAGGGCAAGAGCCTCTTCCAAAGCATCGCGTTTTTTGTAATTGATGTTGACATACAACAAATGCATTTCTTCTCAACACCGTTTTTTTCGGAGCTGGTCCAGATCACCCATGTGATGCATCTTGCCGCCCAAGCTGCTGTACGCTATGCAATGGAGAATCCAGGCTCATATGTGCGGAGCAACATTGCTCAACTGGTGAATAGGTATCTTTGAGATATATGCAAGCCTGCAAATCCACAGCCATCCATAGCTCGGGCTTCATCAAGCTCTGTGTAATATGGGTTGTTGAACACAAAGGTACACACTCTTTCTTTCCCCGTTGAACTTTCTCACCAAGTCAGTACACCACAATAAAGAAGATAATTTACCAAGTCCTTAGCATAAATGGCTCGGAGATGACTTCAGCGAAACATAATTTTCACAATGTGGCCACACTGGACATGATTTCTAACAGTTATGCTTGTCCAAAAAGATTACTGACTCAGCTTGTTTCCTGGGAACTTTGGCAGGTGCCCCATTCTCAGAGCTGGACCAAACTGATCAACCTGCAAGTCTCTATGCAGCAACAAGAAGGCTGCAGAGGAGATTGCTCATGAATACATATAACCACATCTGTGGTCTTTCCATCAGTGGCCTGCAGTTTTTCACTATTTATGCGCCAGGGGTTAGACCCAATGTGACCTACTTTTCCTTCACTCGGGATATCTTGAATGGGAAACCCATCAACACATATACCAAGGAGCCAACAACAAAGATTTGGCTCATGATTTCTCTTACATTGATGACGTTGTCAAAACTGGATGTGTTGCATCTCCTGATGTGGTGGACAAAAGCACTGCAACTCAGGCTTAGCTGCAATACAAGCCACAAACAAATATTGAAGCAGGGATTGAAGAAGTTTGTGAAATGGTATTTGAGCTACTACAGTGACAACATGCCTCATGAACCGCTCCTAGCTCAATAAGCATGATCAGTCAAACTCATCATCTCATAAGGTACAAAAATTTACATGTTACATCTCTGCCCAGAATAGATTAAAAACCATGTCTGCTCCTTTGTTATCTCATAGATTCAAAATGCACCCTTCTTATTCTTGCTAACACAACCTGAAAGACATTGAGATTATTCCTGGGAGGTCATGTTTCCAAGGAGTCCTTTGCTCTGTCACTATTGTTTAACCACGACACTTGTTACAGATCATGCAAGATCCAATATAAAGTTCCAAAAAGAAAAGTGTATGTATGATTGGCCCCATTCTTCTTGTCTTATCAAAATTGATGCATATCTATTATGTGTTCCATTTCTATCAATTTTTTAAGAATGTTTGAATTCGCTAATTTTACGGACTAGGGATTGGAGAATGATCCGGGCTTGCCCAACAGAAAGCTGAATCAGAAAAATTGGCTGTGTATGGCCTGTTCTCTGGTGTGAAAAGTCAGGGTTTAGAAGTGGGGCCAGAGCGAACCCACACCCACCAGCACACTGTGACAGAAGGATTGTAGGTGATCAAGAAACAGTTTTTTGTTGGGTGCTAGTTTTCCTTAGGCTAGCTCAGTGGCGGTTGATTTTCTTTTGCTGCTTGATGTTTTGTGCATTGCTGGTGTTGGTCTCATTGCCTATTTCTATGTTTGTTGGCAAGCTTGAATTTGCATTTGCACTTGAAGAGGGCATGTGGGTCCATGTGCACATCGTTGAAAAGTGTTTGGGATTCAGATGTCTATGTGGGGAGTAACTTGGTGGGCATGTATCCAAAATGTGGAGCATTCAAGATGCTTGGAGCCTGGTCAACAAGAACCCATGGCATGAGAATCTTTCACTTGGTACATGCGAAACATGGGCAACGACAAAAGGCACTGGAACTGTTTCAACAAATTTACAACAGGAAGGTATTTTGTGGAATTCTGTTACTTTTGGATCATTTGCAACGGTGGAATGAGACATGGAAGAAGGTGAGTGAACATCAATCTTGTCAACATTTGCATGTCAGTTGGAGCCATAGCTCAAGTTTGTGTCAATCTTGTTGCTCTCTGTGGGTTGGTATACTGACATGGTCCGAACTTTGGCAAAAATCTCTCTCTTGATCCTTTGCATTGGTGGCTTTGTGCACTAAAAGATATGCAATATAAGTTATCTCCTAAGTCTTTATTTCCATGATCATTGAGGGTTCATTTTGGTTGGTTTGCAAGTAGGAAGGTGTAAAAGGTACTCATCCAGGGATGTGTTGATGATACTAATTTTCTGAGCACATGATTGAGAAGCATGTTGTCTGAGCTGTTACAAATCATGAATCCCAAGAGTGGTGTAAAAGTTGCTTTGCTCCTGTTGGCTTTACGATGACCACAACCCAATTTAAGTAACCAAATCTGCTTCAGACACTGAATGTTCGCTCAGGATGAGCACAACCCACAATCTGACTGACTTGAACCTGAATCATGGAAACGAGCGAAAAAATCTGAATCTGCTTGAAATGCCTATTGGTTCAAAATGAACCCAAAAACAGAATTTAGCAAACCCAAATGTAGATCTAGATTCTGTACCCAAGTATGTATCTGTGAACCAGCTTTCTATTGCAAGAGTTAATGGTTTATTTTGAGAGAGAATATCACTGGATGTGGATAGCTAAACTCACACATATGCCATTGCTGAGCCAAAGTTAGAAGGGGGAGCTGAAAGTTAGTGCAAAGGTGGCTAAACTGTAAGTGATACAGTGGTTAGATTCAAGCATTGACTCGAAAATTACTTCCAATCTGAATTTTGGAAGTCTAAACCTTAAACCCTACAAAGAAGGAAGCTTGATCGAGAAGCATAATCTTCAAGAAGAAGAAGGTTGGTGGATACAGGTAAAAGCAAGCAACTGGTGCCACAGAAGAAGCCATCTGGAAACCACTGTGACACTGTGAGTGCTTTAACACAGGCATTGGGCTCCCACAAATCACACTCTAACTAATAAAGCTTAAACTACGGGCTTAGTATTGCACACCTCATTACATCCGACTTCACTTCAAATGCATGCTACCATTGTATCTGAAGCTATCTGACCGTCACATGCACTGGGTACTCAAATGCACTGGGTACTCAATTGTTTCCGCATTTTTGAACATAGGAGGCAGAGGCAGAGGCAGATAGTGATGAGAACACTAGGTTGTCTGTACCAGCTTCATCTGGACACAAACCAAAAAAATAGTTCAAAAATGTGCAAGGTACTGATCATCACCACTCTTGAAACGAGAGAACGACTTGTAGAAATGGGTTCATTTCTTATGCATGCTGTTCTTATACCCATCTGAAGAGAGATGTGCCAAATAGGCAGTCCAACAAAGTAGCCCCTCACTTCCCATTGTCCCTTTGCTTGGGGTCTGCACAGTAGACAAACCAGCTACACTGGAATAAATAAAGGAAAACCACCCAGCAAGGGAACAAGCCGAAGGAAAAAGAAAGGATCTAAGTCCAAACACTTTCCCTTGGTCAGAAAATCAAGTTTTGAGAAACTGGAGTCCTATCTAAAGATGAGAAAACAAACAAAAAAAGGCCTCAAATTCCTAAGTGGTGCCAGAACCCGAGGGGGATTGGAATTTTGGAAAAAAAACTTGGTTCTGCTTCCAAGTGGGTTAAGTCTTAGGGTGGGGAGTCTGTAGAATTGGGAAGTTTTTAGGGGGCATTTAAGGGCACAGGTATTGCAAAATTTGGGGATGAATTAGGAGGGTTTGGTAGCTTCTTTGGGGTTTGAAATAGGGTTGAATTGAGGGGCTGTCTGAGATAAATACGGGGTGCATTCAGAGTTGTATTTTTGCGAAAATAGAACAGATTTAGAGATATCTTAGGGATGGATTCAAGGTGATAAGAGGCCATATTCCAAGGGGGTAGATACAATCCCATCAAACTCTAAACATGAAATCACATGGCAATGGAAAAAATTATTTGGGGAGAAATAATAGAATAAATTTTGAGATATTTTAGGGCTGAATTCAAGGTGACAAGAGACTATATATTTCAAGGTGATAGATGCAGTCCCATGAAATCCTAAAAGGGAAATCATATGGCTACTTTGGATTCGTTTGACATTGTCCAACCTTTGTAATATATTTTTCTCCTTTGCATACTGAATTTTGGTGATTTGGATCTTGGAACCAAAAACAGAGGTTACTTAAAATTGATGAATATGAAATCAAGAATCGAAATCACCTCATAAATAAATAAATAAAAGAATCATAATGCAGTCCCGAGTTTTGAAAAAAATTAAGATTTATAAAATTAAAGTTGATTACTTAAATAAATTTAGGATAATCAAACCTCAAACCAAACGTTTTTCCTAGGAACTGTCCCACATGGTAAAAAACCCCCCACAAATTTTAGATTGCCTCTAACCATGCATGGTACATGTCCCATCCTGACCCTATATGAGGGTCTCTGAGTCCAAATTGAACATTTCCTAGGTGAAAGATGGTCACTAAGAGACCTCACTCAAGAAGTTAAAGGTCCAGAATAGGTGCTGCTTTACCACTTCCACGCTTTTCGCTCATCTCTTTGCACAATTTGCTACATGCTACTGGTGATGGGTTTAGGTCCCAGGCTTGGTGTTTTCTCCTATTAGAGCTCCCCATTGTGCTTTCTACACTTTAGTGTGCGATCTTTGTTTAAACTTCCATCCTTTCTTTTTTCTTCTCTGGTTCCTGTGCCAGGTGTTTTCCCTTCATTTGTTTATTTATTTATTTATTGGATGCACATGGGGGGTTTTCAAGAACAGGGGAGACTGATTAGGTCAGTTTTCTGGGATACCTCTACCTCAGGATACATTATGCCATACCTTATTGCATACATCTTGCATAGTTTACATACCTTGTTTGCCTTTCCATGCCACCTACCTATGTCATACATGCTTCCTGAAGCAATTCCAGAAACACTCCCAGAAATTTGCTACTGTATTTGGAGAGCACCTTGTAACTGCAAATATGCCTCCTAGAAAAAAGAGATCCCATATGCGGAAATGTCTCCCTAAAATGTTGAGAGGAAAATCAACACTAGTACTGGAGGGAAGAAGACAGGTCATGTGTGGCTCTGCATTTTTAACCTTGGTATCCTAGTACTCCGGACACTATTGCCTACCTTGATTGACATTCTTGAGAAGTATCTCAACCTGAAATCCAAAAGAGAAATTGTGAAAATGCCTTGTGATGCTGATGTCCCCTTCACCAATGCCAACAACATCTCTGCAGCTCAGGGTTAGCTGCAATACAAGCCACAAACAAATATTCAAGCAGGGATTGAAGAAGTTTGTGAAATGGTATTTGAGCTACTACAGTGACAACACACCTCATGAACCACTTGTAGTTCAGCAACCGTGATCAGTCAAACTCATCATCTCATAAGGTACAAAAATTTACACGTTACATCTCTGCGCAGAATAGATTAAAAACCATGTCTGCTCCTTTGTTATCTCATAGATTCAAAATGCACTCTTCTTATTCTTGCTATCACAAACTGAAAGACATTGAGATTATTCTTGGGAGGTCATGGTTCCAAGCAGTCCTATACTCTGTCACTATTGTTGAACCACCACACTTGTTACATATCATGCAAGATCCAATATAAAATTCCAAAAAGAAAAGTGTATGTATGATCAGCCACATTCTTCTTGTCTTATCAAAATTGATGAATCTCTATTATGTGTTCCATTTCTATCAATTTACTAAGAATGTTTGAATTTGCTAATTTTACGGACTAGGGTTTGGAGAATGATCTGGGCTTGCCCAATTGCAAGCTGAATCAGAAAAATTGGCTGTGTATGGCCTGTTCTCTGGTGTGAAAAGTCAGGGTTTAGAAGTGGGGCCAGATCGAACCCACACCCACCAACACACTGTGACAGATGGATGGTAGGTGATCAGGAACAGTTTTTTGTTGGGTGGTATTTTTCCTTAGGCTAGCTCAGTGGCACTTGATTTTCTTTTGCTGCTTGATGTTGTGTGGATTGCTGGTGTTGGTCTCATTGCTTATTTCTATGTCTGTTTGCAAGCTTGAATTTGCATTTGCACTTGAAGAGGGCATGTGGGTCCATGTGCACATCATTGAAAAGTGTTTGGGATTCAGATGTCTATGTAGGGAGCAACTTGGTGGGCATGTATCCAAAATGTGAAGCATTCAAGATACTTGGAGCCTGTTCAACAAGAATCCATCTCATGAGAATCTTTCACTTGGTACATGCGAAACATGGGCAACGAGAAAAGGCACTGGAACTGTTTCAACAAATTTACAACACCAAGGTATTTTCTGGAATTCTGTTACTTTTCGATCATTTGCAACGGAGGGATGAGACATGGAAGAAGGTAAATGAACATCATTCTTGTCAGCATTTGCATGCCAGTTGGAGCCATAGCTCAAGTTTGTGTGAATCTTGTTGCTCTCTGTGGGTTGCTATACTGACATGGTCTGGACTTTGGCAAAAATCTCTCTCTTGATCCTTTGCATTGGTGGATTTGTGCACTAACAGATATGCAATATAATTTATCTCCTATGTCTTTATTTCCATGATCATTCAGGGCTGATTTTGGTTGGTTTGCAAGTAGGAAGATGTAAAAGGTACTCATCCAGGGATGTGTTGATGATACCAATTTTCTGTGCACATGATTGAGAAGCAAGTTATCTTAGCTGTTACAAATCATGAATCCCAAGAGTGGTGTAAAAGTTGCTTTGCTACTGTTGGCTTTAGAATGACCACAATCCAATTGAAGTAACTAAATCTGCTTCAGAAACTGAATGTTGGCTCATGATGAGCACAACCCACAATCTGACTGACTTGAACCTGAATCATGGAAACGAGCAAAAAAATCTGAATCTGCTTGAAATGCCTATTGGTTCAAAATGAACCCAAAAACAGAATTTGGCAAACCCAAATGTATATCTAGATTCTGTATCCAAATATGTATCTGGGAACCAGCTTTCTATTGCAAGAGGTAATGGTTTATTTTCAGAGAGAATATCACCGGATGTGGATAGCTAAATTCACACATACCCCATTGCCAAGCCAAATTTAGAAGGGGGAGCTGAAAGTTAGTGGGAATGGAAAGGTGGCTAAACTGCAAGGGATACAGTGGTTAGATTCAAGCATTGACTCCGAAATTACTTCCAATCTGAATTTTGGAAGTCTAAACCTTAAACCCTACAAAGAAGGAAGCTTGAGAGCGACAAGCATAATCTTCAAGAAGAAGAAGGTTGGTGGATGTGCGTAAAAGCAAGCAACTGGTGCCACAGAACAAGCCATCTGGAAACCACTGCGACACTGTGAGTGCTTCAACACAGGCATTGGGTTCCCACAAATCACACTACAACTAATAAAGCTTAAACTACGGGCTGAGTACTGTGCACCTCATTACATTCGACTTCACTTCAAATGCATGCTACCATTGTATCTGGAGCTGAGCTATTGGACCGTCACATGCACTGGGTACTCAATTGTTCCCGCATTTTGTGAACATAGGAGGCAGAGGCAGATATTGATGAGAACACTAGGTTGTCTGTACCAGCTTCATCTGGACACAAACCAAAAAAATAGTTCAAAAATGTGCAAGGTACTGATCATCACCACTCTTGAAATGAGAGAATGACTTGTAGAAATGGGTCCATTTCTTATGCATGCTGATCTTATATCCATCTGAAGAGAGATGTGCCAAATAGGCAGTCCAACAAAGTAGCCCCTCACTTCCCATTGTCCAGTAGACAAACCAGCTACATTGGAATTAATAAAGTAAATAAATAAATAAAGGGAAAACACCCGAGAGAAGGAAAAAGAAAGGATCTAAGTCCAAACACTTTCCCTCGGTCAAAAAATCAAGTTCTTCTGAGAAACTGGTATCCTGTTACAATCTCGACTTCAGAATCTAAGGTTTCCTTGATCTCGTCCCATGTAGGCCGTTGGCAAGGATCGTGGTGCCAACACTTGAGCAATAGTTGGGTCATCCCAGGGGTCAAGTAGTCAGGCAGCTTTGGTCTTCGGCCTGACAATACCGCATCGTAGTCTGTCCTTCGGACGCCTTCACATTGAAAAGGAATATGGCCAGTGAGGAGTTCATAACACACCATGCCAAAACCATACACATCTGCTGCTGTTGTATATGTGGGCCTGATATCCTCCTTCACTGCTTTCAGCACTTCTGGTGGCCTCCAAAATCCGGTGCCCACAACGCCGTCCGAGCTTTCGTAGTCCCCAACATAAACATAAAACCCATCATAGGCCAAATCTTCCTTTAATTCAACTTTTCTAGAATTATGAACGTGATATAAACCGTTCTTTTGTACTTCAACTGGCGACACAAAGATGTTGGAGGCTTTGAGGTCTCTGTGTATGATTCCTTTCTCACACAGAATTTCCATTCCATTAGCGATGTGCTCCATCATGTGCAATGTCAAGCTATAACGAAAAGGCATCATCATCATTTGCATAGCATCATCATCCTGCATGTTGCTGCGCATCGAAGACTTCAGATAGTCCAGTCTCTTGTCGATAAGATTTCGCAAATCTCCTCGATAGGCTTCCATGACAACCGACACCTCTCCGGTGATATTATCCTCTGAGAGCCCAATCAGACGGCAAAGAGAGCGGCACCATCCTGGTCCCACAAGTTCTATTCGCCTTCGCAACTCGTGAACTGCACGAACTCCGAGACGGCCTTTGTATCTTTTGACGACCACATCTATTCCTTCCGATTCCCCCGGCCTCGAGGTGTATTTAGCCAAGGACACATGTGCCTGGCCCCCTTGTGCGATGGACTCTACTATTTCAAGTTGTGATGGATCTATTGATGTTCGTTCCAGCAGGTCGGGAAGCCTTTGGTCCTCATATTTATCAGTCTCCTGCACAAGACGAGCTGCTGGATCCTCCTCCGGCTCTGCAAGCTCACTCCAAAGGTCCTCAGGTGCGCTCCCGTAGTACGTCTGTTGGCTTAGTTCTCTTAGATTTGGATCCTCCTCCGCCTGTAGC
>Ga0209611_10011891_pt1 | contig 12386 bp, 9 predicted proteins | sample S1TSphgellanicum_3_FD_187693 | JGI IMG/M metagenome (GOLD analysis project Ga0209611, IMG submission 187693) | Host-associated microbial communities from peat moss isolated from Minnesota, USA - S1T2_Fc - Sphagnum magellanicum MG (SPAdes) (version 2) | ecosystem: Host-associated > Plants > Peat...
CCCCCCGATCAACAACCTTCTATAATTGAGTCTCTCATGCACCCCACGTGGTGGTGCCCTTCAGATTATAAGATGGAAACCAAATAGCATTACTGGAATACAAAGCATTAAGGGCTATGTCTAGTTTACCTACTGGCAACCCATGTGCTTGGAACCTTAGTTTAAGTAACTACCTCTCTGAGTCAACAGTCAAGACCTAGACTGCTGCTTTGGGGGTAGTCCTAGAAAAGACTCTAATAACTGGGTTTAATTTTAGTGCTGGAGGTGAGAAGAAAGAAAGAGCAACAAATCATCATCATTAAGTTCCTCATAAAAAAAGAGATTACTAAAGAAATAAAAATCAATGTTGAATGCAACTCAATCCAACTATCAATTAGGTGCTAGAAACTTGCATGCAAGGCCATCCTACTTATACCTAAGTGATCCCTATCTTTTTCACAAGCATAAGATTGGGGGGCGAGGTGTGTGTCAAATGTTGATTAATGCTGTTCATATCATCCATGATTTAAGGTTGGATTATGCTCTCCATTACATGTTCATCAAAGGTGAAACTTTGAAAACCCTAATTATGTTTTGGTGCTTATTTCATGATTATTTTGTTGATTATTACAACTCAAATGTTTTGTTTTGGGTAGTCAGAGTGGTGCCTAAAGGATAGAGATATTAAACCAAACCCTCTCAATTATAGTAAAGTCCCTTCACTCTCTGCAACGAAAAGGTGTTCATAAGGTGAGCTTTGAATGAGTTGGTGATTCAATAATTGGTCCAGTTAGATATGGCCAAGTGGACATTAGGATTATTACTTCTCAAAATAATCAATTTTTATGCAAGAATAATCAACCTTTGAACCCCCTCCCCTTGGGTGAACCAGGACCTACATTGGATACCGTAGTAAAAAAAACTAAAAACCCCAAAATCCATTTAAATTATTTCACACAATTAGACTAAATCGGGTTCTCTGAGTCCAAATCTAACATTCTTTGGGCTTAATCTGGCCATCAAGAGGCCTCATTCAAAAAGGTAAAGGTCCCATAGTGGGTGCTGGTTCACCCTCTCCTGTCACCCCCTCTCTTCTGAACTTGCAAACAATCAGAACCTCTTGTATCTGCTGTCACTGATTGGGGAAAAATCAGTTCAGGTTCCATGAGAGACAAGACAAGCAACCACTAGGTAGGACCCAGAAAAGAACAAAATATGGGAAAATAAAAAAGAAGAATAGAAAAGCACCCAAGCAAAATGTTGCACCAGGCATGCTACTAGGGTATCAGCTGTGGAGATGATGGATGGATTAGGTGTAGAGTTTAGCTTCACCAGACCCATGCATGTATCAACCACCCCAAACCTGAAACATGTTGTTTATTGATCAATCCATAAGTGGGCCCTGTGCATTAGAGCGAAGTTGGGGGAGGGGATCATGGACAGTTGAGGATTGTCTGTATACTAGACAGGATCTTGTGATCCTTCAAGGTGAACAGGTTTGCTGCTCAAGCTGTGTGAGTTGCTCATACAAATAAGTGATGGTTGCTGGTCGATAGTCACAGGTTGACAAAACGAATATAAACTGCAGGTTGTGAAACCCTAGTCTTATCGTGGTACAGAACCAAGTTGTATCGTGGTCCTTTGGACTAGAGGTGGTCCTATTGTATCGTGGTACTTTGCACGGATGGTGTGACTCAGCACTAGAGGCATGCAATTTTTTCAATATAACATAGCATTATGTATAAGCAGACAAGCAGACTGGCTATGTTCAGTTTTTGTTTACAAGAATCTTATTATTAATCCTGTCAACCACTAGCCTATGCATCTTGTCAGAAGCCAAGAGTGTCTTTTTATTTATTTATTTATTTTTGGGGGACAATTTTGATAAGTTTTTTGTAAATGACAATTTTTTGGTTCTCTTTTTCATAACAAAGCCATGAAGTGCTATTCCAAGAGCAACAAGTGCACTCCATGACTTACAACAGATAAAACAGAAGGTATGACATTGACTCTGACATTGTAATGTTTTTTTGGGACATTATAATGAGTCTGGGGAGTCAGGCTCGGGAAAACTCTCTTCACCCATTTAACCATTTTTAGACTTGTTTTTTTTTTTTTTTCTGTAATTATAAACCTTGCATGAGGTTTGTCACATGAGGTTCTGAATCTAGGTCTGATCCAGTGTTGTTGTCTGGTTTGAAAATTTCAAAAGAACGTCTGGGCCTGGGCCCAGTTTTAACTTTTTTTTTTGTTCTAAATTTGAAACATCACTGTGTTCTTGTCCCAAGGAAATTTTTTTTAATGGCATTTCATGTCATCATGATGGCTGACATGAATGTCAAACTACAGTTACATATCAGATATAGTTTACCATGAAGTGGATAAACACATGGTTTACCTCACACATGTGTCATGAGCCAAGGCTTATTGGCCTGCCAAAAATCATATACTTTTTGTAAAGATTGTAATAATGGAGGGAAGCACCTGTGAAAAGAATAGTGAAACAACACCCAAACCAAAAAAACAAACCCATTCGAAACAGTCAAATTTATTAACCAACTGTCCACATGATTTCACTTGGACCTCAAAGTCAAGGTGACAACTGAAACTCTCCATTTTGCTTATTATGGGGTTCCTTAAATCGGGCATCCCATTGCCATTTATTCAGTTCGTGGGTTCTCTTTCTTTTTAAAAAATTCAAAACCATATTGTCATGCTAGCTGTTAATGTGTCTACATGTTAAAGTTGAATCCGATAATTGAGTTAATTGTTTGATTCCGCATGATAATTTCCAGGGTTGTTCAATTCTTGATTTTGAAACGAGCCTTTGGTTTTGGTTTTTAGTTTGTTTTGGAGGTTTATCTCGGTTTGAGAGAACCTCTGGTATGATTTTGGAGAACAATATTTTGGATTTAAAAAACATTTGGTTTTGAAGCATTTCTGAAAAAAATTAGGAGCCTATTTTTGCCTTTATATCCAATACTTACTTGCAATCCAAACAAGTAGAATGATTTCTGATACAAGATTGTTCAAACATAAATACCATGAAGAGAGTCTTCATCTATGATTTCATTTGAAGTTGGATACAATGTGGAGTGAAAGAGGGCAACATATATCAGAACAATTTTTGGCATTTGCTATATTCATTGCCAACTGATTTCATTGTTTGAGATTTATCAAGTGTGAATCTCCATTTCTTTCATTTTACAATACTAATGTTTTGTGCTTCCTCATCACTGAAGTGTCCAAGGAAATTGTTTTTAGGTCAAACAAAGGGTGAAATCTTGAGATACTCTATGAAATGAAGGGCCAAAAACAAAATTAACCATCACACGCACACCCTCCCAGAAGGTTGGCAGTGCCCTTTCCAAAACTACCCACTGCAGGATGAGGTGGAGAGGTAAGTTCAAAGCCCCCATAACTTATTACTTCTTTCTTCACCTTTCCTTCTTCTATTTTCCTTGCAATTTAAGCATAAGAGAGAACTCCTAAATTCACTCATAACCCAACAAAAATAAAATGAAAATCAAAAGCTTTTTTCAGTCGGTACTTCAGCCACCACTTTCTTCACATCAATTCCCTTGTGTCTGCTGCCACCAGATTCATTCATTCCTGGAACAGTCCTAGTTAGAGGGTACACCTGGGCTTCTTCAGGGTCTCTTGGTGGAAACCCGAGACTCACTCATATCTACGTATATTGCTCTAACTGGAACTGTTCCAGTTAGAGAGCGAAACCCACCTTTTCGCTCACCTTTCGGTAGAGTCTCTTGGGCAAGGAATAAGACATTTAGGATAGATAGGCCGGTGAGTAAGCACTCTAGAGTTATTTTTTCAAAATTTGTGAAGCATAGGAAGGTAAACTGGCCCATCACTGAACATTAGTTTATCACCCAACATTTTGGCAGATCTTTCTCAAATCTTCTCCATTTTGAGCCATTTAAAATGTTATAAGAGTGCCTTCTCAAGCTTTACAAATCATCTTTGAAATGCAAAGCCAAAGGAGCAGCCAAAAAAGAGCAATGAAGAAAATTTGTTTTTTCGAATTGTAAAATATGACTTTGTTTCATTTTGATCCCTCCTATTTCATCAATGCATAACTTTCTTATTTTATGTTCAAATTGAGCAATTTAAACTGCTTCGAAATCGCCATCTCAAAGCTTTGCAAATCATCTTGTAACTCTAAAGGTAACATAGTAATATTTAAAGATTTTTTGATGGGTTCGAAAATAAGCTATGAGGTATTTGATCGAGAAATTTTTGTAAAAATGACCCTCCTACTTCGAAGGATCGGAAGTTTCTTGCCTCTAATCCATTTTGGCTGATTTATCTATTTTGTGATAGATGCCCAAAGAGAAGGGCTCCATCTATTCTTTGGACACCATAAACAATGGGCTTTCTTGCAAAAATGACAAGAAACCCTACGTTAAGTATACTATGACTGGCCTTTCTACCCTATCACTCATACTCTTGTGTTTCCTGCGTTGCTCCTTTACTTCTGTCACTCAAAAAACATTTGGAGCCCTCCAGTTCGTCAGTCCAATTACTCAAAAATCATTCAATTTGGTTCAGGAATGAAGAAAATATTAAAAATTGTTCAATATAAATATGTGTTTGATGATGGGTGATTCTACCCTACATGCGAAATTTTGGCTCTTGGGTAACACCCAGATTCATCTTGGCACCTCCACACTCACACTACCGACCATGTTCCTCGCTAAAAACTTAAACTACCTGCAATAGCAAGCCATACACTTGGTTAGCTTCACATTCATATTTATCTTGTAACCTAAAGCTAACCTCAACTTTTAGACAGGTGAGATTCAACCCACTTGAGAGTCCCTTGAGAGTCCCCTTAGAAAGGCGTGTCATTGGTGCTCTCTCCCTCTCTTCATGGTTTTGGGATGGGTTTCAGAAACTCTGACTTTGAACTAAAATATCTTAGACCCTGAAGTAGTAGTCCTGGGTACCTCTAACTGGACTGTGCCCAAAACAAAAAGAATGGCCCAACACCCAACACCCTAAAACAAAAGAGAAAAGCCTTTGATTGCAAGACACAAATTTTATAATTGTTATGGATAATGGGGTAAGTACTAAAAGTACTTCTCAGTTATTTTTCACTGCACCTTCACTTTTGGGAGTGCTGTTTGGCAAATTGGGTAAGCACCTACCTATATATCCTTTCTGTAAACCCACTGCCTTTCAACTCAGGTTTCAGTTGCAGTCTCTGGGGTGGAGGGGGCCTGGGAGAGGGGAGACTCTCAAACTCAAAACACTGGAGAGCTCAATCAAAGCGCACGCTGGGCTAAGTGGGCTTGTTGTGTTTGTTTCCCCCCCCCCCCACAGTCCAGACTCGAGCTTTCCTTAGGACCCCAGCTCCAGTCTCTTTCCTTCGATTGCAGTCTTTGGCTGCCGTCTGTTGTGTGTGTTTTTGTGTTGTAGTTTTTGTATTTTTGTTTTCCTTGGAATCGCAGCTCCACTCTCTTTGCAGTCGTTCTCTCTTTGTTTGAAATGCTTGCTTGTTTTCAAGCATTGCAGTAGTGTTTTGTGAGCTGCTGCGTCTCGAGGAGAGGAGAGGCGAGTGGCGAGGGGTGGGCAACCAAAATGGCGTGCATATCATCATCAGCATGGCAGCAGCAAGCAGTCGTGGTCCTCTTTCTCATTGCTGTGGCAGCTTCACAATGCGGAGCAGTGAGACATATGGGTACTGCTCCTTCTGTTGTGAAACTCTCGGAGCATAATCTCCCAGGCACCACCCAAGTGGAGGACTCACGAGCAGCAGGACATGCCCTTGCCAATGCCAAGAACACAGTTCAGCTTACTGCTGCTGCCGACGACAGGTACCATGACATTGGCGTTGTTGTCGTGTTTGAGGTCGCCCCATTGATCACGCAATTCATCTTCCTCTCTATCTGCTCCCATTCTCTCTTGGCACGTCCCTGCAGCTAGCTCGCCCGCAAGCTCTTTGATCAGCTCTCTCTCTCTCTTAGTCCCCTGAACTTAAATGATAACCACAGAATAACGCTCTCAGTCCGAGAGAGTTCTCTTGCCTTCTTCTTCTTCTTCGTCTCAAATAGATGACATGAAGCAGCTGGAGAAGAGGAAGAAGAAGACTGTGAGAGGAACTGGATCAAATGGGTCTCAGCTTCTTAGCATGATCATAACTGCTGTACATTTTGCAAGAGATTGAGCTCGCCAGAAGTGGGTGCGAAGTACAGCTTGTTTTTCCCTAGCATCTCTGAAGAAGGAGGAGAGAGAGAAGTTTGTGCGGTACTAAACTGTGCAATGCGGGTATGATGGGTTGCTGCTGCTGCATTGTAGTGTGATGGGCGTGAGCACAAACTACACCAGGCGAGTGTTGGCGGGCTGTGGAACTGGCAACCCAATCGACGACTGCTGGCGGTGCGACCCAGACTGGGCGAGCCACAGACAGAGCCTGGCAGATTGCGCAATCGGATTCGGGAGAAACGCAGTAGGAGGACAGAACGGACAAATCTACGTCGTTACAGACAACAGCGACGACGACGTCGTGAACCCAACTCCAGGGACACTGCGGTGGGGCGCCATACAAGACGAGCCGCTGTGGATCATCTTCCAGCAAGACATGCTGATCGAGCTGCAAGAGGAGCTGATCATGAACAGTTTCAAGACCTTGGACGGAAGAGGCGCGAACGTACACATAGCAGGACGTGCTTGCTTGACGATCCAGTTCGTTTCCAACATCATCGTGCACGGGATCCACATTCACGATTGCGTTTCTACGGGACCTGCCACGATACGCAGCACTCCGGAGCATGTCGGGAACAGAGGAACCACAGACGGAGATGGCATCAACGTCTTCGGATCCAATAATATCTGGATCGATCACAACTACTTCGCTAACTGCGCTGACGGTCTCACTGATGTCATTGAAGGCTCCACCGCCATCACCATCTCCAACAACTACTTCACTAACCATGACAAGGTTATGCTCCTTGGCGCTCATCCTCAGGATACCTTCGACAAAAACATGGAGGTCACTGTTGCCTTCAACCATTTCGGTGCCAACCTCGTCCAACGCATGCCAAGGTAAAGTGTGGAGGAGCTGCTTTGTACCTCCATTCTTATCTCTTCTTTCTTTCTTTCTTCTTTTTCTTGCTTTTTTGTTTGTTGTGAGCAGTGCGATGGTTGTGGTATTGAGCCATCTTTTTTTTCCTGTCGAGATCTTTGTTTGTTTTTCCGTCTTCTTGAACTTGCACTTTTTGCTGTTGAGTTCGTGTCTGTTCTTGCTTCTTCTTGTTCAGGACCCACCCACTGTGTGTCTTTGAACTTGTATTTGCTTTTGCTGTTGAGTTCTTGTCTGTTCTTGCTTCTTCTTTTTTGTGGGTACCTGGCCACTTTGTGTCTTCTGATGTATGGTGCTTTGCAATTGCTTCTGATGTGTGGTGCTTTGCAATGATTCTTCTGATGTGTGGCGTTTTGCAATTGCTTCTGATGTGTTGAGCTTTTGGTCAATGGGGTGCATGGGACTTGCAGATGTCGATTTGGGTATTTCCATGTGGTGAACAATTACTACTACTCATGGGGGACTTATGCAGTTGGTGGAAGTGAGAATCCGACCATCAACAGCGAGGGAAACTACTACATTGCACCAAGTGGAGCTCCCTTCAAGGAGGTGACAAAGCGCCTGGAGGACGATGGAACCAAGAGTATAGCTGATTGGGAGTCATGGAACTGGCGAAGTGCCGGCGACATTTTCATCAATGGTGCTTACTTCACTCCCTCAGGTGTCAACTCCAATGATGCCACTTTCTATGCCAAGGCTACTAGCTTCTCTGCTCGACCAGCCTCCATGGTCGGTGTGATGACCAATGATGCTGGTCCTCTCATGCTTTGATCATGGCACCAAGTGATCCTGATCATGTCTTGTGGCTGGCTTTCCTTGATTGATGAAAGCGGTTACTTTCAATCTGCGAAAACCTATGTTGACAACTATGTCTTGTGGTTGGCTTCAATCAGCTAAAAACCTACAGCAATTGCGTATTCTAGTTGGTTTCAATTTGCAAAAGCCGATGTCAACAATCATGTCTTGTGGTTGGTTTCAATTTGCAAAAACCTGTGTCGACAATTGTGTCTTGTCATTGGCTTTAGTGAAGCAAATAGTAAAGTTTGGAAATCGTCCCTGCACCAGAGTTTTACTTGCAACAACTGACCCCAAGAGCAATATGTTGCTTTGTAAACCTCAGAAAATTCCATCTGAGAGATTGCAGAAGACTTTATTTTACTCACCATTTTCCAGATCTTTCTTGGATAATTTGCATTAGGAAGGGAGTGCCTGATTCTGAGGTCACGCTGGGATGTGGCCCGAAAATTCGGTACTGCATTGTATGATTTTACATGTGGGGAAGAAACAAGTAGTTGTTAGGGACTTGAAGCTTTATTTTATGGCAATCTTTTTCCTTCTTTGAGCCATCACTTCAATTGCAAAAACATTTGTAATTTCAAGGTGATAAACTAAGTTCTTTCTTGTGAGGGAAAAATAGAGGCAATTTGCATCTCTACTGCATGTTGTGAATTGACCTGAAAACCAATAAAGCAATAGATTGTACTCTTGTGGTTTTGGTCTTTTTTTCTCTGCTTTTGTTTCGCATTCTCTGTTGCAGAGCAGACAAAACCTTGTAACCCAAATACATTGAGCACTCAATCTTCCTGTCATGATGTGCAAATTGCTTTCTCCAGCATCAACACCAGAACTTGAAAGTGTGCCCTAGAGGATCTGTAATCCCCCTGTTCTTTCCATTTGGACGGAAAACACAATTTTCATCATCTTGTAATTTCATAAACGTTGCACCCAACAGAAATTAAATCTCCAAACTGACTATCTGAAACTACAAGTCACTGACCCATCAATTAATTATTACTGACTTTTGTTTTGTTTGTTTTGAAATTCAAAAAGCACTTCCTTAATAGATAGACCCATTACTCTCCTTCACATGCTGGATCTGGTTTAGGGTTTAGCTCTTCTGATTGATTATATATTGAAACACAAATAAATTGTCCTGCACTGCACTGCAGCGGCAATCATACATGTATCAAAAGTGTACATAGTTTTTTTACTTATCTCAAAATGGCCACGGTGCAGCAATGAGAGAAACTCGAAAGCTACCATCATTGTTGACTGCAGTTGACATAATGATGCGTACACTATTAAAGAACCTCTGAAAAAGGTGGAGGTTGTGAGTAAAGCACAGACACACAACCTCAGTTGTCAGTTCCTTCAACTAAAACAAATGGTGGGGCTGTTTATGTCTTAGGGAAGTCTTCTTCCCAAGGCCCTCACTATGTTTGAGGGGGGATAAGCAAGGGCCTTAGAAGGAGGCCTAAGTTCTTCAGCCCAACCATACAGTGAGTGCCAAGGGAAGAAGCCTTCCTCGGAGTGATATGCCTAAATTTATAATCAGAGATTGGGACAATTGCCAGAAGGACCTTTTGCAAATGGAAGGAACAAGAACTGAAACATGTCCATTATGTGTGAGAAGGTACCTAAGGTAACAAGGGGTGTATCACACTGTGGCCTAGCCATTTACATTAAAAAGTATCTTAAGGCAAAAGAAGAATTATAGAAATTTAACTATTTCACCATGTAAGAATATAATCTTCAAAAAAGTCCTCTAAAAGAAACCAAAATCATTAAAGATATCATAACTCTATAACTAATCTCAAGTTTCAACACAAGCCCAAATATCATCTTTCAAAAATCCTCATATAAAAATAGATCTATTATTATTACCTAGGGGCCAAAATCCCTTAAGCTACTATACTCTATAATGAATCTAAACACAATGTCCTTGCCTTGGTAGGCAAGGCAAACAGAGGCCTACTCCTTTGCTAGTAACAGTACATTACGAGTAATGTGAGGCCCCAGGGTGGGCCCTAGGGGCATTCCTGCAACAAATCAAGGGCCTAGGACAAGGCCATATCCACATTGGGCCCCACATTTGGGGAATGTTTCGCACCCTTGGGCCTTACTCATCGTAAAGCACAAGGTGAACACTATGATGACCTAAACAGATCCTGAAGTGATAGGAGTTATGGGAGACTTGGTGCAAGTGCGGGAGTTGTACATGAGGCCACTTGTAAGGTGCCTCCTCCTTTTTGAGGAAGTAATTAAGGATGCCCTCCAATTACACTAAGAAATTGCTCTGAGTACTTTGCAGCAGAAAAATAGGAGTCACACATGAATCACTCATAGAATCACATGAAGCACCCCGTTCACAGTATGTCGCTTGCTCCTTCAGGTAACAGGCAGTGTACTCTTGCCCTGATTGTGATCATGATGCCAGACTCTCATTTCATGCCCATTAATCAACCCATTAGCTAAATATATACAATCTCTGGCCCAATTTAGCCTACTCATGGTGACTTCTTACTACTCCAACTTGAGCTCCATATTGAAATGTATTTGATGAAACCCTGCCAAACTTAATAGAAAGAAAGCACCCAAGAAAGGGAGAGAAAAGGAAACAAGGGGCAAGGACCGAAGTCCAGGCAAGCAAACAGCCCAACAAAGGCGGGCCACAAGAGCATGTAATGTGGCCAGGGTTTGACTGATTCTGGCTCCTAAAGACCCAGTGGCCAGGCCTGGTGAGGCTTACTGGCGAGCTAGGAGTAAATATCAGCTGAACCCTGCCAGGCCCTGACTTCAGGTCCGGGAAGTATTTGGAAAAAAGTTGAGGGAGCAATGGGAGGAGTGCAGTAGAGTGGGCTGCCTGCAGAATCGGCAAGGCGGCCCAATTCAGTCATATTAATCATGTTGAAAAACAGCCAATATTAACCCCTTGACTTTAACTTAGAGCCAAAAAGAAGCGCACCACGTTTCACATATCCTCCTCCTTCCTGTAACTTGCCCTTTTCTCTAAAGCTTTTGAGATGGCTTCCATCCAATTTGCTAAGATTTAGAAATATTTCAATGATACAATTCTTAGGCTGAACCCAAGAAGTTGAAGTTGGGTCTTCATTTTGCAAGGATTCCTTTTTCATGAGCTGGCCAAAGAACTCAATGTCGAAACAACACCATGCATTAGCCACCTCTATCTGAAAGTTCTGTTGCTTGGGCCTTAGTTTCAAGCCGACGGAACCGACTTTGAGCTTTCAGCCCACAGTAATAATCCAGAAAATCATAAAATGAAAAATTCTAAAATGTCCAAGTAGAAGTGATGAAAATATTGAACACTTCACCTATCTAATGGTGAAATTTGTGAACACAAAATAGAAACATTTGTATAAGCAATCACCCTCTCCAATCAATCAATCCACTTGACGAGTTTTGTTTTTTTTATAAGTCAAATTGATTGCTTTGATGATTATTTAAAGATGTCATCCTTGATGCTCTATATGCATCAACATTGCCATCAATGTTTTTGTTTTCATATTCTTCAAGTATGGTGGATGGTTACAATATATGTGTAGTGGTATGTAAGGGTGGAGTTTTTTTTTTGGGTAGGTAGATCTAGTTGGTTACACAGAGAATTTTTTCTCTAGACGTGGCTATTTTGAAGAGTGTATGTTCATAGTTGTGTGGTGAGAACTTGCATGGTGTTGTCTATTCAAGTGGGTGTGTTTTTCTTCAATTCTTCTCCCCCTATCCAATATTTCCTACTTATAAGCATCTTCCTATTGTCAAGCATAATTGTTCATAACTTTAATAATAATAAAAAAACAACAAACAAACAAATAGAACCATTGAAGTTACTTTGTTAACCCTACATAAATCCAAGAGGTGGAGACTTGTGTCTTAAATCCAAAGCACAACATACAAGTGAAATGAGTCTTTTGCACCCACCCTCTTATTTAAAGTGCCCTACCACACACACATCTCAATTGCAGCTACCTTGTTCCATATCCATTTTTAGCAAATCCACCTTCCCTACTCATTTCATTTTCATGCATCCACCTTTATTTATTATGTCAAAAAAGATAATTTGACGAGATAAATGACTATATATACCTTAGGAGATGATGGTGGTGGACATGTTGCTAAAAAAGTGTGTACACAATTGGCAAGTTTTGCACCATGTATGTTTGTTACAATGTTGGGTAGATTAATAGAATTGCCATTACACACCATGTCATCAAGTTTGACTTTTGAAAATGAATTCAAAACTAGATTTACAATGCATAAGCTAGCTGACCAATTCTACACTAGCATAAATGTTCCCATGTCAACATGTACTTACATTGCTTATGTAGCCTACAACAAAGATCTCCCCTTTCCATTGCCTAAATCACTTGCCACCAATAAAAAAAATTCAAGCCAAACATCAAAATTTATCAAAATGGTAGAGGACCATTTAAAGTAAGGGTTGGAATTGTTATGCAACACATACCATAAGCTTCTTTTCAAAACTACATTTGTACAATTTTCTCTTGCA
>Ga0209611_10011892_pt1 | contig 12385 bp, 11 predicted proteins | sample S1TSphgellanicum_3_FD_187693 | JGI IMG/M metagenome (GOLD analysis project Ga0209611, IMG submission 187693) | Host-associated microbial communities from peat moss isolated from Minnesota, USA - S1T2_Fc - Sphagnum magellanicum MG (SPAdes) (version 2) | ecosystem: Host-associated > Plants > Peat...
GGGGGGGGGGGGGGGGGTGATTTTTTTTATTAGTAAATTATTAGACTATTTGACTAGTCATTTTGACTATTGAATAGTGGACCAATTGATTAGTCAAATTTGTACTCAATTGTTTTTTAGATTATTACCAAAAAAATAAATTTGTGTAAATAAGTTTAGGTAATAGGTAGGTAAGTAGATTGTATATAGATTTAAGTATGTCCCAAAAGGGCAAGTAGGTAGGTGGTAGCAAGTTTAACCTATCTAACATAACTTACCTAACCTAGTTTAGTCTATCTAACTTTCCTAACTTAACATAACTTAATTTAACCTATTTACCCTAACCCTTTAAACACATATATAGCTTATAAGTATTAAGAATTGAACCTCAAACCTTCACAATGATAAACCAAGTCCTTACCAATGGACTACACCATTAAAGGTGTTTGATTTTTATTAAGTTTTTTTATTTTACATGTTTATTTCACATCATTAAACATAATGGCTAAACCTAAGTGAAAACTAATGATTAAATAAAATGGTTAAACTTAGTGGCTTAATGTAATGGCTAAACTTAATGCTTAAACCTTGGCTAAACCTAGTGATTAATTTAATGACTAAACATAATTTATAAACTTAATTTATAAAATTAATAGTTAAATTTTGGCTAAACCTAATGATGAAATCTAATGGCTAAACATAATGATTAAACCTTGGCTAAATATAATAATTAAACCTAGTTGATAAATCTAATGGTTAAACTTCATGGTTAAACTTTGGCCAAACCTAGTGGCTAAACATAATGACTAAATTTTGGCTAAACCTAATGTCTAAACATAATGCCTAAACATAATGGCCAAACCTAGTGTCTAAACATAATAGTTGAACCTAGTTAATAAACTTAATGGTCAAATTTTAGCTAAACCTAATGGTTAAATCTAATGGCTAAACATAATGATTAAACCTTGGCTAAATATAATTGTTAAACCTAGTGACTAAACATAATGATTAAATCTTGGCTAAATGTATATAGTGGTTAAACTTAATTGATAAAAATAATGGTTAAACTTTGGTTAAATTTAGTGGTTAAATCTAATGGTTAAACATAATAATTAAACTTTAGCTAAACATAGTGGTTAAACCTAATTGATAAACCTAATGATTAAACTTCATAATTAAACTTTGGCTAAATTTCAACTAAACCTAATGACTAAACATAGTGGCTAAACCTAATGACTAGATTTAATGGTTAAACATAGTGACTAAAACTTGGTAAAATAATGGCCAAACTTCAGTTAAATTTAGTGTTTAAATTTAATGGTTCAACATAATGATTAAACTTTAACTAAACTTAAGTTAAGCCTAGTGGCTAAACATATATTAAATTTAACATAGTTAAACATAATGAGTAACTTAGGTTAAATTTAATGGGTAAATATAATGGTTTAACATAATGGTTGAACCTAAACTATACCTACTGGCTAAACTAACATTACACTTAATAGCCAAATTTAATGGTTTAACTTAGGCTAAACCTAATGCCAAATCTAATGGTTAAGCATAATACCTTAACCTATTGGTCAAATTTAAGTTAACTTATTTGTTAAAATTTGATTAAATTTTGGGTAAACTTAATGGTTAAATCTAATGGCTACACCTAATGGCTATGCCTAGTGGTTAAATTTAGATAAGTAAGTGGGTGGATACCTATATGACATAGGTAATGTGCATGTAGGCGGGTGGGTAAATAAGTACGAAAGAATGTGTATGTAAATACACTAAAAGAAATGTGACAATATGCAACCATCTTATTTGCAACTACATGTGATTATGTGTTGTTTGCAACTACTTACCAACTTCACCAAATTTGAAAAGGATTTGCAACTATACTCTGACTAATTTGCAACTACTATATTTTTCATCTTCCTATGTGAATGTTTCTAGAATTATATTCATCCATGGATAAGACCCCATGGTCAATTAATTGCATGTGTAACCAAAATTTAATCACAAATTTGTGTACAGTGTGTATTATGGGCATGATATAAGCATACATATTTGGGGTTGTACAGTTTTAAAGTCTATTTATACTATAATATTTATTTATTATGAATATTATCAACATATTTATAAGGGTCTAACGTAAAATTTTTGTGAAAAGTACATTAAGGGTATATTAAAGGTGTAAAAAAATGATTTAAATATATATATATGATGTTATTAAATATTATTATTAATTTCATTTTAATATTTTAATTATTATTGAATTGATATTAATTAATACTTGATCATTTATAGTAATAAATTTATTAATATTAATTATTGATGGATGTTTACTATTGATTAATCAATTAATAATAAATTTTAATTAAAATTTGATGCCATTACAACCTATTATTAATAATATGTAGATACGTAATAAATATATAAGTAGGTTGGTAATAAATAAGTAGTAAGTAAATAAGTTATAGGTAGATAGGAAATTAGTGAATTAATTAGTTTATTAATGAATTAACTAGTTAATGAGTGAGTTATTTACTTATGGAGTTGACACAACTCAAAAGGAAACCAAGTTATATGGGATAAAAAATCTAGTCACAACCTAGTTGCAAACTATTTGCAACTAAGTTACAATTAGATTTTTTATCCCATATTATTTGGCTTCCTTTTCAAGTGTGTCAACTATATAATTAGATGCATTGTAAACACTAAATTATACAAGATTTGCCAAATGGGATCAACAAATTGAAGAAGCTAAACCCTAACTTGGTTAAGTCCAAAATAAAATAGAAACAAATTCAAAAGATGTCCTAAGAATTATGTACCTACCTACTTCAACCTATTTACCTACTTTAGTTTGCTTCCCTACCTACCTACCTAAACACCTACCTACTTACTTACTTAATTACCTACCGACCTACCCATCTTAGACTTCCTTGCCTACCCACCTATTTTTATTTCAAATGTTTCCAAAATCATAATGTTGCCACATGGCCCAAAACTATTTGTCCACGTGTATGAATCAAAGACCTTATAAAATAAATGGCTGAGATAAAAATTTTGCTAATAGATTTTATTTACTTAATATTCTTTGAATATGCCACGTGGCAACATGATGTTGGTCATTATAAATTGGTCATTAGTTGCATGATTAATCACATGATGTTACATGTGTTATATGGTCAACAAATGAAAAATACAATTAATTCAAATACATAGTTCGTCCATTATATAGTAATGGGGGCTATTAGGTATGTTGCTTTAAATTGTGATGAAAGTATCTACATTTGACAATTAATTTTGGTTGTCTGTTCAGTATTATGTGGTGCAGAATTGGGTAAGGATTCCAATTCTCATTTCTTTAAACATAATGCTTGAAGGTTCAGGTAGTGATAATCTGACCAAGGTCATTATGGAAGTGTTAACAATTGGTGGGGGGTTGCCAAGATATCATATTGCCCAAAAGTTCATTTTTTTTGGGGTAGATGGTGTTAATGTTTTTAAGGGCACAAAAAATGGTGTTACAAAATAAATTCATGACACTTATGCCCTTCATTCTATTGGGGTTCATTTTATGGCCCATCACATTAATTTGGTTGTCCAAAATTGTTAGGATTGCCTTTGGTGGTGTGAATTGAAAGTTTGCTATAATGTTTTTATTTTTATTTTGCCCACTCACCCAAAAGGCATTTGGAGTTCATTAAGATTTCAGAACTCATAGCAACAAAGGGGAACAAAATTTTCTAAAATGCGAAAACAAGGTGGATTTCGATGTTGAACCCTACTAAAAAAATTATGGCAAAATACAAAACTTTACTTGTGAAGACAAGGTGGATTTCAATGTTGAGCCATGCTAAAAGATTTATGGCAAAATACAAAACTATATTTGTGAAGATGGCCTTGGATAGCCCTACAAACCAACAAGCTATGTTGATTTACGAACATTTTTGTGACCTCCATATTTTGCTTTGACGTGTTTGCATTTTGCACTTACTAATAAGACTACTCTGATCAAATTTGCACAATCTATAAATGTGTTTGTGTGTGATTTTGTGAAAACCATCAAGGTTTGTCAAGGTGATGTTTATAGCATGTACTATGATCAAACTTTTAAGTTCATTATAGATAGCTTTTAGGTTTTCAAATTGTTATTGGAGTTAAAGCATGAGAATATCCATATGTGTTGGTTAGTTAATGCCAAATCTGGAATTCCACATTTGGCCTTTGAGTTAAATGGCTAGTAGGTTTGGGAAATTCATTGGGATTTGGAGAACATGGTATTTTCTATAGTAATAGAGGATGTATTTGTTGTTGTTGAATCATTGGTGAGGAACCAATGCAAGGGTAAGTCTTGTAACTTTCTATTTTTCAACCCTTTGCCCCCAATTTTTTTTCCAATTTTTTTAATTTTTTTTTCCCACCTTCATGCAGGTAGGAAGTTCATGGTTTTATTTATTTTGATAGGTGCTGGAAAAGCTTTGGTTTGAAATCTTGAAATTAGGTTTCCAACCCACGGTGTCATGAATGTTCTTGGGAGTGTGTATTGCAAATTCTAGGTGCAACTAGAATGTGATGCAATATTTGTCAAATACCTTCAAGTTATTAAATCGGTTTTTTGCTTGGGCAAAACCCATCAAGTGGATGACGAAGATATGATGGTGGGTGAATTACCCAATGTTAGTGATTGTCATTGCCAACAAGACATATTCAAGCTTACAATGAAATCAAATGCAATAGCATGTATGGCACCTCCTTTTGACTTGAATCCTTTAACCAAAAAAAGATGACTTATGATAGGATTTTGAGTACTTTCCTTTAATTTCCCAGAGTATGTGAAATTGGTTGAATTGGCCATGGTGCAAATAATTGGTAGCATGGAGGATGAAAGATGCTTCTCTACTTTGGCTTTTATGAAGTCAAAGCTTCAAAATAGGCTCATTACCCACCTACCACTTGTTGTGCGCATGTTTGCACAACAATTTTATACTTTGCAAAGCTTCCCATATGGAGACTATATTTAGCAATGGCAAAGAGCTTGCCATTGATATTATTATGATGGCTAGGTAATATGCCTTCTATATTTTCTGGGCTAGTTTTTGTAAAGGCAAATATGTATTGTTGCAAAATTGAATGGTTGTTTTATGAACTAGAGAATTTTTTTTCCATGGTGTTGGCATTTTTCGCCCTCTTCTCAAAGTGTAATGCTATGGGTTTATCTTTCTGCTTGTTGTGATTGGGTACTAACTTGTGAGTTTGTAGTTCATTTCTATTAAAATGGTCAATGCTAGGGGTTTAATTCCCCCACAAATGCTTGTGTTTGCTAGAACTTAATATGATGTGCTTTGCTAAACAGTTGTTTGCACTTTGCAATGTGTGTGTGCAGTATGCACTTGGAAGTCCTTACTCACATGCTTTAAATTCTATTATTTAGGAAAAGTAGTTGCTAGATTTAGACAAAAACTTTTCACTGGTTGCCCAAAACACTATAAATACAATAAAAGAGTAGTAAAAAAAACTCTAATTTAATTTGAAACATAGCCAGATTTTTTCTCCATTAAATCTAAAAAATGAGCCAAAAATTTCACCTTCACAATAAAGTGGCAGCCACTTATAATGTGGGAGTGGGGCCAAAAAAAACTCCCAACAAATCTAAATGTTAGAGAGTTGAGCACCACATGCAGTGCAGATGTGGCCCCACATGCTATTTTGCTAAAATGAAAAAAAAAAAAAAAAAAACAAGCTACTTGGCATGATACTAGCAAAGACCCTCTTTTTTAATCCCTTTCTATAGCTATGGGTTTTTTTTCTCCTCCCTTGTGTAGGAAAATGACAAAGCTAGGTTCACTCACCCCCTCTCCTGTCCCCTCCCCCACCTAGTAGCAAGAGGCCCTCTTTTTGAAGCCCCATAAAGCCTCGCTCACAAAAACCTAGTATACCAAACCCTAGTCAGTTTCGTCATTATATAATCCTCAAAATAGTGAAATAAAATTTTGTGAAAATATGACGTTGATATGTCAGAAATCATCATAATTATCATAGGCTACACTCTAAATAATTTCACTACTCATATCACAATATTATAGTAGATGACTAGTTGGTAAACCCATTTTGCTTGCAAAATGATCAGGAGAAAAGATTGAAGGACCTTGAGAACTGTTTAGTTAATACTTTTAAGTTGGGACAATTTTCATTCAACGGGACAATAAGAATTTAGGAAGCATTCTATTTTCAACAGCCACACATCATGAACATAGCTTGCGTTGCAGTCATTTTTGCATCCAATGCAAGGAATTTCAGCCCATGATTTGGATGTGGGAATTTCGACCCATCGAGACAGAAAAGTAGGCAATAGATAGAAAAGAAAGATCATTGCAACAATTCTGTATAAACAACATTGGTCGTCGTCCTACCATTCGGGCAGAAAACAAACACGTCATTCACACGCGTAGCTCGTGACAAAGCTACATACAATTGGCCATGGGTGAAGACAAGTTCAGGCAAGAAAATGCCAACGGTTTTCATGGTCTGACCCTGCGCCTTGTTAATTGTCATAGTGAATGCCAATTGCGAGGGAAATTGGCGCCTTTGTAGGGTGAATGGCCATTTCAAACGATTCATTGTTGTGGTGATGCGCGGTATGTTGACAATATTCCCCCCATGCGCGCCACCAATGATCTGTGCAACGATCAATCTTCGTGCCAAGCGTGAAATGATTAGACGGGTCCCATTACAAAGTCCTGAGGTTGCATCGAGATTTCTTAGTAAGATAACAGGGACACCAACTTTGAGGGCCAGGCGATGTGGTGGCATACCTGCCAGAGTAATGGTGTTGAAAAATTCTGTGCCAATCGCCATAGCCTGGTCATCCCCCGTTTCCACCGAGTCTGCTGACAAAAATATGTGCTTTTGCCCAGGCACAGCCTCGACAATCTGAGTGTTGAGAGAGTTCACGATTGTATTTTTTGTTGTCAAAATAGCTCGACCGTCTATGTATCCTTGGTTTGAGTAATTGATTGCCAGGGCCGGGAAAACAGTGTGGATGAGGGCCTCTAAAGATGGCGCTTGATGGATTTCTTGGTATAAGGCAATCTCGACTCCAATTGAGGGCTCTGCGTTAGCTTCCGGTGGAAAATGATCAATGATGGAAGACTCTTGGTCATTACCGACTCTCAAAAGGTACTCAGCATACGGCTTGGAGAGGGGATTGGTGTGCAATCTCATGTTTTCCGTTAGAGTCAAGATGCGCACTTGACGCCACAAAACCAAACGCGAAAGGGCCGCAGAAACGATTGTTGTCAGAGAGCCTCTGGTCACCATTGGCGGACATTGTCGGAAATCACCCCCAAAGACAACCACTTTACCGCCAAAGGGCGAATATGGGTGCCGCATGATGTCGCGCAAAGTCCGGTCTACCGCCTCGACACAGTGTCGATGTTGTGCTAGAGCTTCATCCCAAACGATCAACTTTGCTTCCCAGAGTAGCTCAGCAGAATCGCTTTGCACAGGTATCGAACACATTAAATCCCTACCAAGGGCAATTGGGATCTTGAAAACCGAATGTGCGGTTCGTCCACCTTCTAATAGGAGAGCTACTATGCCAGAAGAGGCAACCCTAATGGCGACATGTTCGTCTTGTCGAACCAATACCAATAACACTTTATATACAAAGGTTTTGCCTAACCCACCTGGACCGTCTAGGAAAAATACTGCACCTTCACCTTGGGCTATTGCGTTGAACACTGTAGTGACAACTATTTCCTAACAAATGTTGAGTCGCGGGAGATTTTGGTTGATGTAGCCATGGAGTACGTCTCTATCGTAGTCAAGTTCTGCAGCCAATTGAAGATTAACACGCAGCATGTTTACACCGGCAAAGCAAACAACATTTCCGGAAAGTCATGCAAGCCTTTGTTCGTCAAGGCTAATTTGGCCTCGAGGAGTAGTAGGGTATCGTTATAGGCATCGTCAGTAGTGCCTCCATTCGTGATGCGTCGATGCCGCATATCGTGCGACATATCATCTCGATATCTTTCTCATAACACTTCCGAATTCAAAGGAAAATAGAATAGTAAGAGAGTCACAAAGAGATTCCTTAGCCTCTTTGCGTCTTGATCGATACATGCTTCTTGCATGCACGTGTCCCATTCTGCGTCATCCTGTAGTAATCCCAATGCTTTGCAAGCAGCTTGAAACGTCGGATGTTCTATATCGTCAATAGTCCGGAGATGTTTGAAAGAGGTCGCGCCTGGTACGACAGTAAGTAGGAGGCGGAGGAAGAAGCGTTCACTAGCAGTGGGATGTACAAAATACATTCGCCCAACAACTTTTTCTCCTCGTTGTCGAACTGACCAAACTTTTTTTCGAATTTTCCAAACATGATCAACAGGGAAGTCCGCATACACCATGTTCCGCCCATCCACATTTTTGAGCGTTATACGCAAAGTAGGCGGTCAAGGTGGTTTTTTGGTGGGCAGCACGTTCCGCCATAGCGGCCAAATCTTCATTTTCATTAAAAATGACGTTATGCTGTCCTGGCAAATGAACAACTAATCGAGTGACTAGCGGCCATTCCATATGTTTTTTGAATGAAAGTAAGGAATCGACCCCTTCAGCAGTGCTCAAATATCTGGTGTCAATGTATTGCTGGATTTCGTTTATTGGACCGGCAATCACCGCTGCAACACGATCAGGACCTTTGTAAATGTATTTAAAAAGGTATTTGACACTTTGAATACCGGCGGACACCTCGACGTTAATATGTGCATTAAACATCTTGGTAAGGTAAGGGTTGTGGGGCACCACCCATCTGTTGTCGTACGCAAAGCCATCTAGAGTCTTTTGAAACGTTCAACCATCGTTTCGCCGACGGTAGACAGGGTAACCGTCTTCGCCTTGTGTTGTCTCCTCGGAAAAAGCTCATGGATATCGTTTCTTGCATAAACCGTTGACCATGCAAGGTGCATTGGGATATTCTTGGCCACACGATCCGTGCAACAAACATTTTGTGACCGTTTCAAAAAGAGGTGTATTCTCTGGAAGAGGAAGCTCTGCCGACACTAAGCGCTCTATGTCTTCGGTTGTGGAAACTTTCTGCTCTGGAGGAAATATAAGGAGCAGATGGATGTGAGGTAGGCCTCGTTTCTGGTATTCCCTTGTCCAGATGTTCCTAATAACTTTGGCGAACCATCCAATTTTTGCCACTCCTTTAAGAAGGGCTTCCACCTTCATCTGAAATACGCGAGCAACCAAATCTGGACGGTCAGAAGCTGTTTGGTTGGGCTCGAGCTCCGCGATTATTTCTTGCCAATTCGGGTTGCAAGTGAATGTGAGGAAGACATTTGGAATTCCTTTGCTTCGCACAATAGCCATCGCATCTTGATACGCTTGCATCATGAAACATGGAGAACCGCAAAATGAAGCTGGGAGAACAATTCGCTGACCCACTTACGCAGGATGTAATCGGAAATCATGTTCGACCATATCTGCCAGCCCTTGGTAGAGTTTCGCACGAAGTTGAGCTTGGTTTAGCACCAAAAAATTAAGAGTGTTCTGCTATGTCTTAACAACAACGTCGACGATATATTGTTGAAAAAGGCGACCACCAAAATGTAGAGCGGAGAGTTCGCCACTAAAGTGCACTCTTTGTGCGTAATAAGCCGCCATTGAGACCCTTGTGGGTGCTCCGTCCTGATTGTTCTGTAATCGTAGATTTTCAGACCACCCGTCCTCTTCAGCGAGGAAAAGCAGTGGGTATTGTAAAGGATCATAAGAAGGTGTTAGCTCGTTCATCCGTTGTAAACCACCTCCATATCGCCATTGTACAATGACATCGCGATTTCCAACCTCTCCCGGCTCGCCAGGAATTATCATTGCAACCTCGTTTGCCGTAGGGGCGTTGTAACGGTGGACATCTCCATTTCCCAGGGTACAGCTAGCTGTAATGCAAATGTGGACCTCCTCTGTAGGGTTTGCAGCAAGACAGTCGGCTGCACGAACAAAGACATTTACATAAGGATTTACGCGCCCGACGATCATGCGAAGTGTCATCAAATGCACCAAGCTTAGATTGGGGTTCTGCATCTGCCAATTCGGACCTTCATTTACCGCATCATGCACATAGGCCTGAAAAAAGCGTGGCAATTGCCCTTCTGCAGGTTCCATACCACCAATCAAGTGGTAGAATCCTCCTTGCACTTTGTAAGTATGCACTCCTAGTCCAAGCTCGAAGCCCACACTCTGGACCCTTGTGGACGTAAATGCAAATGCAGCATTGTATAAACGAATATGTTTACGTAATTCAGCATTTTGTCGATCTTGTAACATGGCCATGTACTCTGGTGGGGTACGAATAAGAGGCAAAAGAATTTTCCCTAAAGCACAACATTTACTATAGTGTGGTCTTCGAAGAGAGCCCCCCGTGCGCTCTTCGATCCAGAAGCAAGAGCCACAATGGTTGCATTGCTCATTCAAGCGTCCGAACACTTATCGGTCTACTTGCGGGTCGGCCAAGGGGTACCGCAAATCTCGTAGGGCCATGTGGTGTCCAGCTTGAAGTTGATCCTTTGCGCATGCGACGTGACGTTGTTGAGCGCATTGTGCAACATCTATCATTAGTTGGGTTTGACGACCCTGCTCTATTTCAAGAGCATGCGCTCTTGTGTGCTGTTCCGTGTTTTCCAATAATCGATGAGCAATATTAACCATACACTGTGCTTCCTCATGTTGGGCCCCATTAAACGCAACCTTTTCGAGAGCTACTGTAGCACGACAAGGTCTTTGACGTTCTCGAATAGTTGCTCGCCTTTCTTCATCATTTGCATATTTGCGCAACGCTCCAAGGCCTCGTTTACGATTCTTTCAGTCGGAAGCAAAATGGAGTCAGGCTCTAAAAGCACAATAACATAACTTCATATTTAACTACCATTACGACAGGCGCAAGTCTAACCTTGGGGTCAACATATCCACAAACAATGTATCTATATTCTTTGTATCATATGAGGCACTAACCCACCAAAAACACCACACATGGAAGAGCCAAAAGGAGTGAAGAAAAGGTACCTCTTCCACGACAGTATTTGCAGCGCTTGTGCTCCTGTTGATTCACATTGTTCAACTCTACAACCATGAATGACGTGATGACTCCCATAGCTCCTCCAAAAATTAATGCCACAATTGGGTCAACTTCACTGCAACCCCCCACCCAGCAATCTCAAGTTTAGGAGCACATACACCCAACCAAGATGTTCAACCACACACACGTTCAAGAGGACATGATCCTCAAGTGACCCAGATCTAGCACATCAAGCACATGCCAAGTACCTTGCATGGTTTCCAATTGCCAAATAAAATCATGAATTGGTGTTAAGTCTCCAACAAACAGAATGTATCTATATTCTCTATGTCATTTGAATATCAGGCAGCCCTTTTGTCGCAACCCTAGTTTGGCAAAGTGTGGGGGTGAAGCCCAACATTCCCAAAGCTGGGGATTTGGAGTCCTCCGGGACTCCCGAATGTTTAGAGTTCAATAGCAAGGCCCAAAACACCTCGCATTGGGGTGTTCTTGGTGTCATTGGAAAGGTCTTGAAGCGTAAATATCGAAAATGGCCTCGCATTGGTCATTTGGACATCTACAGCCCAAGTTATGGGAAAAAGAAGGGCCGGGAGTCAAACTGGCAATTTGACTCCCGACCATTAAAAGTCGGGAATCGACCTCTTCCCGACGTTCGAATTGAAATTGCAACATGGCATTAGAAAGATCTCGACAAGGGCTACAACTTTGGTTCAGACCTCGTTGCGATCAAACTTGGCAATCGGGAGTTACGAGCTCCCAAAGTCCCAGGACTCCAACTGGGACAATTTCGGGACAATTTCGAGACTCCTTCGAGACTCCAACTTGGGAGTCCCGGGAAAAATAGCCATTTGGATGTAGCCGAGGCGGTGAGACGCAGAGAATACTATAAGGGGGAAGGTGGTGGCTTCCCCCAAGTCCGGGCCGTGGTGAGTCTTGTGTGTCCGTGTTGCCCGTGGCTTGTCCTAGCACCAAGGGTGCTCCAACTTTGCACTAACCACTTTGTGTGGGTTGTGTGTAGGCCCGTGTGAGTGAGTGAAGCTTGTCAACTCTTCCTAGTCTCATCCCGGAGCTCCAACCCGCCCCTCTACCCCTCAAAGGGTTATGAGCTAGGGAGCGTGCTCCGACTCCTCCTTTTCCGCTGCTTTATACTTGGGGTCATATTTGAGCCCTTTAAGGAATTGGGAGTGTGTCATTATTTGTCAAATAGCTTCATGCATTATTTCCAGCGGGATGGAGGTGATGGCATTATTAACAATCGAACCATGCCAGGGGTGGGGGTAGGGTCGAGGCTACTAAAATGGAAAATCGCAAGTAGGAGGCGAGTCTTCGGTCTTT
>Ga0209611_10011893_pt1 | contig 12385 bp, 5 predicted proteins | sample S1TSphgellanicum_3_FD_187693 | JGI IMG/M metagenome (GOLD analysis project Ga0209611, IMG submission 187693) | Host-associated microbial communities from peat moss isolated from Minnesota, USA - S1T2_Fc - Sphagnum magellanicum MG (SPAdes) (version 2) | ecosystem: Host-associated > Plants > Peat...
GTCCAAACCAGGACAATTTTGGGACTCCCCTTGGGAGTCCCAAGACAAAAAACCATTCGGATGTGGGTGCTACGGAGAGACATAGAATATACTATATGGGAGAAGGTGGTGGCTTCCCCCGAGTCCGGGCCGTGGTGAGTCAAGTGAGTCCAAAATTGCCCGTGGCTTGTCTTAGCACCAAGGGTGCTTTAGAATGTGAACTAACCAATTTCTTGGTTGGTTGATGTAGGTTTGAGTAAATGAATAACTTGTCCCTCTTCCTAGTCCAATCATGGAGCTTCAGCATGCCCCTCTACCCCTTTTAGTGCTGAGAGCTGGGAGCGTGCCCCAAGTTCCTCACAATTCCGCTGTGAGAGTAATTCAGACCCAATTTGGGTCTAACTAGGGACTTGGGAGCGTGTCAAAAATGATGTTACAAGGCCAATTGCAAAACACCCCTTTTTCTTGTAATGTTTTTTTTAAAAAAATTACTTGATGTTTATTGCATTCTTTGTTTCAAATTGCATTCTTTTAGATTTTATCATTGATTTAAAAGAAATTGAAGATCTTTCTATAAAGTAGGTAGGTAACAAGGTTCTAATCTTTTGAATATCTTGAACAATTTTATTCATTTGATTAGTTTCAATTTTCAAACAATTTGATTTCTTAGTTGTTTTATATTCTTGCTTGATTATGTGTTTTAATGATATATTAACAATGTTAGAATAATTTGATGTGTATTGTTTCAATTTTCAAAATCACAACACTTGAATTATTAAACATTAGAAATCTTAAACATGGAATGTGTCCCAAAGTGTTTTGCACAAGGTACAATTTGAAAAGACATGTCAAAAGCTTTGATGTGAATTGATTCATAAGGTGTTAAAAACATTTCAACAAGATGCTTTACACATTTGGCATGAGATTTGAAAGGACAAATGAACATTGATTGAAATGATTCAAAAGGGCATTGAAAACATTTTGACAAAATGTACAAGTAGAAAGCAAGAAGGTCATTTGTTGGAGTTTAATTGTTTGTTAAAATCTAAATATTGCAACATTAAATTGCAAGTTGTGATTGATTACTAGAACAAGATTTCAAGTATTTTTAATAATATTCACAACAAAATATTAAGCTATGTTAAGAAGTATCAAACAACATGTTTAGAAATCACAATATCATTTGGAAGTTCGAACAACACACTAAGAGCATTGGGAACATGAGGCTTTGGAAAAAAAAAGCCTTTGACACCCTTTGGAACTTTTGGCACTTAAACAACATGTTGTGAGCATTGAAGTTCAAGGAAAAAACATGTTAAGTACAACACAAACAATGACGCCAAACAACATGACTACAATAGACAAAACATGATTAGCATAATTATGATGTAAATCTAAATTAAAAAGATCAAAAATGAATTTTCAAAACTATGATTAAAGACACTTAAAGCTCAAATGAGCCACTATTTGTACATTTTCTGAAACATCATTACAAGGAAAATTATCGAGTTTGGTTTTTACTTTTGATTGTGGCAACTTTATAAATATGAATGATTGATAATAGGTAGGAATAGCCATTACATCTATTATTTTTATAAATAATGGAAACTACATTTTTAAAATAAATGATTTAACTAATTTGTTTTATAAAGGAGTTGGTGGTTTGATTGTAGCCATTCAATTAAGAGCTAAGTTGACTTGGAAATTCTTAAGAAGATTTTAAAGAGGTAGGTGAGTGAAGGTGCCACTTTTCTAGGAGGAAAATGGTGATTACTCCAAATTATTTAAGGGATTGGTTCTGAAGTGTTTAGGAAAGGGATCATATTGGTGTTATTTTTCTAGTTGATTTTCATGTTGATTTGCAATTTGTAATGGAGTATGAGGTAGAGGGTAACAAGTTGGGACCCTTTACTCCCTACTTTGTGCCTTCATATTTATGTGTGTATTTTTGGGGACGTACTTGAAAATTTTAGAATACAATATTTGGGTGCAAGCAAAATTTTTAAAAAACTCTTGATCCTTGTAGTTTACTTGTAGCATACATGAAAATTAACCATAAAATAAGCCTATATATATATTTAAAAATCAATGACTAACATGATAGTAATATTTTATTGTCATAATAATATTGAAGAACCACATTTTAAAATTTTATTTAAGTAGATTTTTTCACACCATAATTTGGAAAAGAATGGAAGTGACCCTCAATGTCCTAAGGACATTTATATGACATTTGAAGACATCCCTAGGAATAGATGTCCTTGTGGTGAAGGATGTTCATTCTAACAACCTTGATCCTCGGGGATATATGTTATCCTTCAAGTGGCATTGGTTAATGATTCTTCATAAATAAGTTGATGTTGGCAATGGTCACACCATTGTATTGTATGCATTATGCAACGATCGATTGTGTCAAGGTAGGAGTGTTGTAGACAATTCCTTTAACATTTTGAAAAGTCACTGCTAAAAACTAGCTTGCGTGTTCTCTTTTTGCTGTAAGTGGTAATTTGTTATTGTATATTTTACAACATGGTTTTTGGTCTAGAAATTTTTTTGACATTGAAACTTTGATGATTTTGTTACAACTGAAAAACATTGGTAATTTTGTGCATGTTCTTAGTTTTAAAAAAAAAGTAATGAGTAGATTCTTGTAAAAGTAAAGTTGACAAAGAGGTTGAATTATAATTACATGGTTTTGAGATTTTTGGATTAAATTAAACATTTGTTCATGTTCTAATATTTTGGAACTTGATCATGCAAAGGACATTGACATTCTAAATCTTGAATATGCATAAGGGATTGCTAGTGACATGGAATGCTTATTTTTTATAATTTAAACTAATCTTTTTTTTATCTTGAACCTAACTATCAATTTGAGTTATCTAATTATTATTTAAACATATATGAATTATCATGAAGTTAATTATGGAAACATTTTATCTGGGTGAAAGCACATTATGGTGACCCATTTTGGGGTGTCACATTTTTTTTAAATTTTTTTAGGGGTGTGTATGTTTGAATGTAAGGCACCTCAAAATTTTGAAAGATTTTCACAATAATTTTTCATATTTTGGTAGAATATAACTTAGGCAAAATATTTTTTAAAAAATATTTTATTTTATTTCATGGGATATTGGAATATATTTGTGAAAATGAATGTAATGTACTCAAAAATAGACTATGTAGCAGAGGGTTCCAGCCTCAGATGTCTCTCCCTCTTACGAGTTCTCCAATAATGATTGCACCCATCTTGGAAAGAAACTCTTTTGTTTTTGCAGCCATTTAGCTTCATGCTCCAGGATCTTCTCCATGCCATTTTTCCTCAAGTTACTACCATAGTTTTAGGGTTTAGGGTTACTACCCCGTCTGCTGCTGCTTGTTCTGTGTGCAGTGCAGAAGATCTCCGATCCTAGCTGCTTTAGGTAGGTGGTTACTTAGTTACTTGCTTACAGCAGTGATTTGCTTTCACTGGGGCTCATTCTTCTAGCTCTGTCAAGCTCCTGCGAGAAACTGATGGACTCTGGAAGACTCTGGTAGCCACAAGTCTTTGTAACGAGACGTAAAATTGATGCAAGCGATGAACACTTCCCAGGTACCACAGCTCTTCTACGGTTGTACAGCATTCATAGATAAATCTCAAAACACAGGAATTTGCCCTCGGAAAATTATGTATTGAGCACTTCTGTTCAGTTTGGAGTTGGTCTTGATCTATGTTTGAATTTCTGTATTGTGGGGTAGATGCTGCAGGAGGAATTCCAGGAACATGTGAATAAAGTCCATAGCATCATCACAAGTGTCTGTGATGGTGCTAAAGCAAGTTGGATAAATAGAAATCAATGTAACCTCCTGGCAGAGCTGTATGAACATATTGGTGCATTTGTCAAGCAGTTGATGATGATGGATGCTGTAGATGTTGTGCTCTCCCTGCAATCTCTTGATGAATTTATTCATTTGCTTGAGAAGGGAAAGGTTCTAGTGCTGCAATATTCAAGCGCACAGTGGTTTGAGTTGCTGGTTACTAGAGGAGATAATAGGGAAGCATTTAAGGAGGTCCATCGTGCACTTGATTTGTACATCACAACATTGCAAATGAAAGTGCTACAGATAGCAACTGAAGTGCACCTGCCAAGTCTTTTTGATAAAAAATTTAGTGAAGATGTCTATGAGGACAATGCAAGAAAGGATCGTGCTGAGATGTTGGAGAAGTTGGAGGAGCTGGAAAAGAATGTGCCGATTGCAATCAAGAAGCTCAAGCATGAGCAGCCCTTCTCATTTTGGGATTCAAAGGGAAAGCAGTCAAAAGAAGAGCTACCTTTCATAATGCAGATAGATCCGTTGGATATTGAGCTTGGGAAACAGATTGGGAAGGGGGCATATGGGTTGGTGCATGAGGCATATTGGCTTGGATGTAAATTCGCTATCAAAATCATAGAAACTAGTGATGTTAGTCAATTGCAGAAGGAGGTTGGCATACTTTCAAAACTTAGGCATCCACACATTGTGCAATTAGTAGGCTTCTCTGTAACTGATGGCAGAAGCATGATTGTGATGGAGCGGATGGATGATGATCTGCGTCATCTCATTGAGGTTCAATGTGATATTCCCCCCTTTTCACAGCATGTAGCTATAGACATCATTTCTCAAATTGCTGCAGGCATGGCATACCTACACAACCAGGGGGTTTTCCATGGAGACCTTAAAGCCTCCAATGTGTTGGTGAACCGTCATGGTGACCACATTGAAGCTAAGATAACAGACTTTGGGGTATCACAAAGTGTGCAGCTCATCAGGCGATGTGAATCATCAAGGTTCGACAAAAATGGTGATGTTTCACCAAATTCGTCAAAGTCTGACGTGTATTCAGCATCATCTTTCTCTGGCATTGTTGGGACAACTTGTTGGAGGGCGCCAGAGGTGTTTCCTGTCCAGGCAAGTAAAGGAATAAATGTAAACCAGTTGGTTATCTTTGGGGATGGGATTGTTTTTGAGTCATACTCTCTTGTTGAATGGCCCAGAATACTTGATGGCATTTTGGACTCCAGTCAAACAATCATTTCCTATGAGATTGTAGACCGAACCACTAGCTCTTTGGGGTGGGATGCATTGTTGTTCTGATCAAATGTGAATTCTTCTTGTTTAGGCTTGCAACTTGGAAATGTCCCATGAAGACTATCAACAATGCCAACATCTCACTGGGACACTTTGTTTGTTTTCATCTGTTCCTATTCCAGAGTGCCAAGCACATTGTAGAAGGCAAGGCTGAAATGACAGAAGCTGAAAAGGTTATCATGGATGGGCATTCTGTTTTGGAGCCACTAATTACCAAACATCCCCGTTATAAGCGATATAAGCGAACTATGAAACGTGCAGATGTTGAACAAGAACTTGATGGAGATGGTGATATCTCAACTGAACATGCGACAGACATTGTGGGAGGACTGGATGGAGATAGCATTCTTGATAAAATCTCTAGAGAGCTGCAGAAGGCCCGACGTGGTGAGGTCATCACCGACAACATTACGAACAACAATGTTGTGAAGCTGGTTGCAAACAAACCAACATTGGAACCAACGTATACAGCTAAAGCAGATGTGTATAGTTTTGGCATGACCTGTTATGAAGTCCTTACTGGATGCACACCATTTAGCAGTCTTCCACGGTCTGCAGTCTACAAAAGGGTGATGGCCGGTGAACGGCCAGAATTGCCTTTTGATATTGATACCAGGTTATACAATCTCATTCAGATGTGCTGGGACACTGATGCTCAGAAGAGGCCTACATTTAAAGAGATTCGCAGTAGCCTAGAAGATATAATGATGCCACCCATTTCCCAACTTCGCTCCCAAGCACCCAGGTTAAATGGACAATGCACAATTAGCTAGTTTACAGCCTGATTAGAGGCAAGCAGAAACTTCTGGAATCTTTAGTCAAGGTGGAGGAGCTTTGAATCTCTAGCTGTTATGTACCTTCTATCATGTTACATAGGTCTTTGGCCAGGTTGAGTGCTGGCTATCATCATGACCTAGTCTACCTGCAGATTTCAGAATTGTGAGAAACTCATGATGCAGATCTTTGTACAGTTGTTTGCCCAAACTATTCAGCAGATTATTGTATACATACTGGAACCCACCCATTGGAGCTTATAAAGTCATTCAGAGGGAAGTGATGTTCGGTAGTCGTTGCCATTAATTATGAAGGATATGGTCTCAAACTTGGGGAGTGACGCTCTTGATGTTATGACCACACTAGAATTGGGAGTTAGTACCTTAAAGTGGCTTACAGTATCCCATTGCATACTGTAACATAGGATGTACGTGTGCACTTTGATATCCATGGAGCATCCAAGTGACTGAGAAGAAACTTGAGAGCTGCCATCTTTGTCCCCAGTAGTGCACCAGAATGTCTTTTCTTACAATTGAAAGAGTTTCATGGCCTTAACCCTTGAACGTCAGAGACAGACCAAAATACACTGAAAAGTGGACCAAATTGGTCTGCCCTGATGTTTAGGGTTTAAGGCACATGGTTTTAGGGGCAGTTCTGCTCCTGCAGATGAGAGGCTTCAGGTCTGATCACTGTACACATGGTCAAGATGCAAATGGTGTATAAGGAGGCATCTAAATGGTAATTTGAATTGATATCAAAAATATTGGATGAACTTGTATAACAAATATTCTTAATGTATTATACAAACATTTTGATAAATTTGAACTTAATTTAATGGGTATGAAGTGTCCAAAAGCACTTTTAAAACCATGTCACCAGTGCTTTTTGTTGTTTAAAGGACTTTAAAATGATTCAAAAAAACATTTTTATGAAAAAAATATGTACATTTTTACATACTAGTATAATAATAATAATATAATGCAAATTTTTTTGGAGTCATAAAAATGAATTAAAAATTAAATACATTCTTAAATTACGACTTTAAGAATATTTTGTTTTTAAACACTCAATCTTTAGTGTGAATTCAAATTCAAAGTTTTTGTTCTTGTTGGAGGTTAGACCATGTTTGGAATGTTGCAATCTATTGATTGGCATGGCATGCATGTAGAAATTTGTTATGCAAATCAAAGTGTGCCCACCATTCACAGTACATCCCATGATAATTCAACTTAGTATAGTTCCTATAATGATGTTGTATTGGGTTATCCAAACGGTAAATTTTTAATTGTCTATTAAAATAGACTATAGCCAATTATACAATTAATCCGTTATACATGCATACAATTATTATTAGAATGTTAATATCCAATTGACAATGAAAATATACCAATTATGACTAAAAAAAATTGGGTTTGGAGCCCTCAAATTACTTTCCCAAATTTAGAAATTTTCAATTCTGAAAATGTGGAAAACAAAGAATGTTGACACTTGGGCCAACAGGATAGGCTACATTAGTCCTAATTATAGTAGGTGGTCTATTTCTTCTTCATTTGTTCCTCTATTGTAAATTCATCAAAACTTATTATTCTTGTATAGACATTTGGCAATGAACAACCCACTCCCAAATTTCATCCCAATCTTCTTCTTATTTGGGTGCTCAATAATGAACATCAAACATTACAAAACTTTATTTATAAACACACCACAATTTCAAAAAATGTACAAAGGTATTGGGAAGTAAAAAGGATAATATAAAGGATGTCAAGTCAACACAAACTAAATGTCAAAATCTTTCCATCTCAACAATCGACCGCTTATAATAGGTTGATCATTGTGATGGGGGTTGTGTCTTGAAGGGGTGGAAGTTAGGAAGTAGTTAAGTCTACTATTATCGCCTTACTTAAAATGGAAGATGCTTGCATCTTTTGTAACGTAATTGAAATTTTTTGACCAAAAAAAGTAACCAAGATAGAAAAAGGAGGGCCCTTTGGCCCTTTGAAGCTCCAAATGGCATTGGTACAATGATGTAAGAACTCATTAGCTTGTTTGTCCAAACATCCAAATACCTCAATTGCCAAAGGAAGGAATTGATCAATGGGGTGTCAATTGTAATAACTCTTTTTATTGGCTTGAGCTACATTGGAGGTAATAAATCCTTGAGTTTTGGAAGATTGAAGAAGTAAATATACATGCATTGAGTCCATAATGACAACATTAGTTAGGGTGTGAATGCCATCTTTGGTGAACATGTCGTCTTATCGAAAGGAAGAGTGAACCATGGTTGAGGGAAACACATGTAATTATTTTTTACTCACATGAAAGCTTGCATCTTGTGCAATGGAAACAAAAATGTCATGAACTACATCATGGCTTCCCGTGCATTCATTGCCATGGGCGAAATGTAAAAGGTGGATACCCATGGGGTGTGTGCACACACATCGAGGGAGGCCTGCAATTGAAGGATGTGATAATCCAAACTGTGTTTGAAACATTGTGGAAAAAATTGGGGAAGGTAATTGGAAAGTTGGGAAGACTAGTCAAGCCATAAGCTAAACACCCACCCTAGGGCCGAAACATGACACCTTGAGGTGTTGTTGGAAAAGGAAGGTGTTGTTGTCAACCCATGTTAGGGCTTCAAGAAGGAAAAGATGTTAATCAACCATAAACTTAACAACTATGATTGAAATTACAAGGCCCAACTTTTAAAATAGGTTTTTGTGGTAATGGTGGCTATTGGTATGAATTCGATGTCATCGAAAATTATTGGGAAAATGTTTGTTTACAAGCTAGAGGTCTTTCTGGGTTATCAAAGGACCTATCATGGCCATAAAAACAACCAAGATTATAAGATTTTCTAATCAAAATAATAACAAAGCAAGTCTAGTTCAAAATCCAAATCATGAAATAAAATAAACAAGAATAAGACACGACATGTACGAAATAAGGATCCAGCAAGATTTTATTGGATTGAAGAAATGAAAAAAAAACAACGTTATGACAAAAAAATACCTAAAACTTGTGTTGAACAAATTAAAAGTATTGGGGAATTTTACTTCTATTTATACCACTTGGGCACCTAATTTAGAAAAAAAATTCAAGAAATTTCTAATCTACATGTGGCCTATGTTCAACCATGTGCGCCTATGTGCACCCATGTGTGAATTATGAATGAAATAAGACTCAACTAAGAATGAACTAAAACTCAACTAAGAATGAATTAAAAATAAATTGAGTGAATTAAATGTTAACTAAAAATGAATTTAAAGTGAATTATGAATTAACTAAAAATGAACTAAAACTTAATTAAAAATGAATTAAGAGTCAACTAGAAGTGAATTAAAATTTAATTGGAAGTTAATTAAAATTAAACTGAAATTAAAATTAAAAGTTAGGTACAAGCTTATTACAAGTCATGGATTGACACAACCCCAAGCTCCTTAAGGGATTCAAATGTGAGTCCAAATTGAAAACATTGGAAGAACAAGGAGTTGGGGCACGCTCCTTGGCTCGCAGCATTTTGAGGGGGTTGAGGGGCGTGCTAGAGCTTTGAGATAGGACTAGGAAGATTAACAAACATTCAATCACTCACACGGATCTGCACAAATTAAACAACAAGTTGGTTAGTGCATAACTGGAACACTTTTGGTGCTAAGAAAAGCCACGGGCAAATTCAGACTCACAAGACTCACCATGGCCCAAACTTGGGGGAAGCCATCACCTTCCCCCTTATAATATATTCTGTGCCTCTCCACGAGGCCCACATCCAAATGGCTTTTTGTCCCACGACTCCCAAGTGGGAGTCCTGAAATTGCCAAAATTGAGATTCCCGCGACTTTGAGGCCCTATAACTTTGTGTGCAGACCTCTGATTGAGATAAAGTCTAAAACAAAGTTGTAGCTTTCATCGAGAGCTTTTCAATAATATGTCGCACACCACTTGCACGCAAGGAAATTGGGTCGATTCCCGACTTTTAGTGGTCAGGAGTCAAATTACCAATTTGATTCTTGGCCCTTCTTTTGACCATAACTTGTGTTTTAGATGTCCAAATGAGTCATATGAGCCCATTTTAAACATCTACGTTTCAATAGATTTCCAATGGTATAAAGAAATCTTCGATCCATTGAGTTTTGACCCTTGCAATCGCTCTCTGAACATTCGGGAGTCCATTGTGAGTCCACCGGGAGTCCACCGAGAGTCCACCGGGAGTCCAACTCCCAAAATGGAACCTCCTTTGGGAGTCTGAGGGTTCATTCCCTCACACTTTCCTTCACCCCTGAGCTTCCCTCTTGGCCCGCAACCTTGTAAGCCTTTGCCTTGGTTGCAAGCCCAAGGTTAGGGTTGCGACATGGATGAACATTTAAATGATTGAATTCCATGGCATTGGCATGTGTGAAAGACCTTTGACCTAACGGACGTCTAAACACTTGAAAGAAGGAAGGAATAAAAGGAAACAAGGGAGTCTATGAAGGTGAAAAAAATAGATGTACATCGTAATAGATACAATGGATGTTGCATGAAACATTGGGTTAGAATTCCAAAGGCTACTTAAACATCACCCATTATAAAGAGAAGCACTACAACAACAGGGGGCTATTTTGCGATCCAAATATCATCACAAACAACAAAGAACGAAGTTTCCGAAAGCCCGCTGTTGCGAACCATAATTCCTTGCAAACTCATAAGCTTTTGCGATACCATAACATTCACACCCGTATAATCGCAAGTCCTTCGCAACTCCTGAACTTGATACAATTGCAAAACTTTTCCGATTGTAACTGTTTCTATAAATTTTTGGCGATTAACATTACATCGGAAACTATTTGCAACAAACCCATCACCGCAACGACTTAGCGAATTGACTCAAAAGTCTATCGATTTCTGATATAAGATTTAACGCAAACTTTTTGGGATTCTCAAAATGCCGCTAAAAGTTTGCGAAATCTAAGATTTCGCAAACCTGTTTTGGAATGATTTTACCCGTAAGAGTGTAGCGATGTCTGTCACATGGTATATTTGGTCTTTTGGCTTTTGTAGTGTTGCGAAGAATTATGACTCGCAAATGGTTTTGAAATCCACTGTGTATCGCAAAAGCATGGCACTGTGTTCTTATTTTGGAAGCAGGGTTTATATTCATTTGGAGTCACTTTGGGCCGCAAAAAAAAATATCTATATCAAAATTTCAATATTTACAATGTAAAAAGGTTTGCAACCCTTGGGTATCTAACACACTAGCTGTCTATCTAAAAGGGAGACTTCCTTCCCCTCTTGGATTTCTTCCTTGAATCTTTCTTCCTAGTGTTCTCTGGTGGAGGGGGAGGCTACTCATCCTCCTCCCTCTCTTCATCGTCCCCCTGCCCCTCCTCCTCGTCCTCGTCGTCGTCCTCCTCCCTATCCTCTTTATCTCTACCCCCTGCAGAACCTGCATTTCGACTAGCAAATGAACTGGGTCCACTGCTAGTGGTAGCACTGGGAGCAGTGTTAGCTCTCTCCTCCTCATCACTGCTGCCCTGGGAGCTCTCACTCTCACCCTCAGATGCCTGCATTTCAACATGCAAAGCTTAATCAACACCATAAATGAAAATCTTGATTCAAATGAAAACAATCTCAACACAAACATAAATTGAATCCCAACCAAACCCACTCATCAATAGTGCATCAACATGTTCAAAAAGATGCTCCTTGCCATGTTCTTGGCCCATTTTCATTTCTGCAGCTGTGATCTTCCTTTTGTACCTCTTATACTATCCCCATAATACAACAGGCCAATAAAAACGCATAAAGAATCTATTCAAGTCTTCGACCACTTTTGCGAAGCGCGGACCTTCGCATACTGAAACTTGCGAAGCAATTTGCGAAATAAATCCCATCGTATCTAAAAGCGCCAAAGCGCCATTTAAATCTTTGCGAAGCTGAAACTATCGCAACTCAAAACGCCAAAACACCATTTGACCTATCTTTGCGATGCAATACGCATCGCAAAGGTATCGCAAACAGTCCTATTTGACTCGATAGAAACTCAACAGTAACTTTATTCAAATCTTTGTAGGAAAAAAATGGAGGAGAGGGAGGGTACTTAGAAATGCTGCTTTGAGGCCGGGAATGCCACCTTGGCCTAGCCTATGGGTGGTGTTTGGAACCAGTTTCACTCACTCTGCTGCCTTGAGGAACTTCAATGGTGGATCACCAACCTCATCCACCACTGATTGGCATTCAACAAGCTTCAGCTCCAGTGCCTTCAGGTCATGGTCAAACCTCCCAAACTCTCTTGCCTTCTTGGCCTTGGCTAGTTGCTCTATGATCTCCTTCAGTTGCCTTGCTGCTTTAAGCTGCACCTTAAACTAGTAGAAGGCATTCCAGATGTCTTCTGAGAACTGAAGCGGCCTCTCCAAGTTCCTATACACATTCAGGTCTCTCAGGTGAGCACGAATCTTCATCCTGTCATGGTATCTTGCTTGAGACATTGAATTGGAGATCTTGTCTGCAATCCACTGTGAATCAAGCTCTCCTCCATTTCGAAATGCTC